>ERZ791897.42-NODE-42-length-124936-cov-9.964470_pt1 | contig 124936 bp, 111 predicted proteins | sample MGYA00510152_ERZ791897 | MGnify/ENA primary metagenome ERZ791897 (study PRJEB30046, sample SAMN00792050) | human gut metagenome | study: EMG produced TPA metagenomics assembly of the A metagenome-wide association study of gut microbiota in type 2...
TTTCGATCTCGGAACCACCCTTGCCGATTACGACACCAGGCTTAGCTGTATAAACGATGATCTTAACGCGATCGGATGCTCTTTCGATTTCAATCTTAGAGATTCCAGCGCTGTATAATCTCTTCTTTAAAAACTTTCTGATCTCGTGGTCTTCAACCAGATTGTCAGCGAAATCTTTTTCTGCGTACCATTTGGAATCCCAGTCTTTGATAACGCCAACTCTCAGGCCATGAGGATTAACTTTCTGTCCCATATTGTCCTCCTATCTCTCATTGAGCACGATTGTGATGTGGCTCATTCTCTTCTCGATTCTGTAAGCTCTACCCTGTGCTCTAGGTTTGATTCTCTTCATTGTCGGTCCTTTGTTTGCGTAGCATTCCTCGATGTAGAGGTTCTCAACGCTCATACCGTTGTTATTCTCAGCATTTGCGATTGCTGATTTCAGTAACTTCTCTATAACGCTTGAAGCATATCTTGGATTGTATGCTAAAATACCAAGTGCTGTCTGTACATCCTTGCCTCTGATGGCATCAAGAACGAAACATGCCTTCTGAACAGATACTCTTGCGTAAGAAATCTTAGCTGAAGGTCTTGTATCTCTCTGCTCGTTTCTTTCTCTTTTGATTTGGGATCTATGTCCTTTTGCCATGGATGAACCCTCCTTTCAAAATATATGAAAATTATCTAACTTTTGACTTCTTCTCGTCTTTTCCGTGTCCTCTGTAAGTTCTTGTTGCAACGAACTCACCGAGCTTGTGGCCTACCATATCCTCTGTAACATATACAGGCACATGTCTTCTTCCATCATGTACGGCAAATGTATGACCTACAAATGATGGGAAGATTGTAGAACGGCGTGACCATGTCTTTATAACTGTTTTATCACCTGCAGCGTTCATAGCGTCTACTTTTTTAAGTAAGCTTTCATCTGCAAATGGTCCTTTTTTAAGTGAGCGAGCCATAGGTTCTAACCTCCTTGTGAATCTGATTATTTAATCGCTTTACCATCTCTTCTTCTTACAATCAGCTTGTTAGAAGATTTGTTCTTCTTACGAGTCTTAAGACCAAGTGCCGGTTTACCCCATGGAGTACACGGTCCTGGACGTCCGATACTTGTCTTACCTTCTCCACCTCCATGTGGATGGTCGTTAGGGTTCATTACGGAACCACGAACTGTAGGTCTGATTCCCATGTGACGCTTACGTCCTGCTTTACCAACATTGATCAGGTTGTGATCACCGTTTCCTACAACACCGATAGATGCGCGGCAGATGATCGGAACCATTCTCATTTCTCCTGAAGGAAGTCTCAGTGTAGCGTACTTTCCTTCTTTCGCCATCAGCTGTGCGCTGTTACCAGCGGAACGAACCAGCTGTCCACCTTTTCCCGGGTACAGCTCGATGTTGTGGATCTGTGTACCAACCGGAATCTCTGAAAGTGGAAGGCAGTTTCCTACTCTAACCTCAGCGTCAGCACCGTTCATAACTGTCATGCCGTCTGTAAGTCCTTCTGGAGCAAGGATGTATGCTTTCTCACCATCTGCGTAGCAGATCAGTGCGATGTTAGCACTTCTATTTGGATCATACTCGATTCCAACAACTGTTGCCGGAATTCCGTCTTTCTTTCTCTTAAAGTCGATAATTCTATATTTCTTCTTAGCTCCGCCGCCACGATGTCTTACTGTGATTTTACCCTGTGCGTTACGGCCAGCTTTTCTCTTCTTGGATTCGAGGAGGGATTTCTCTGGAGTTGTCTTTGTGATCTCTGAGAAATCAGAACCTGTCATCTGTCTTCTGGAAGGTGTATATGGGTTATATGTTTTGATTCCCATTACTATCTCTCCTTTCGTTTGCTCTGATTATTTGTTTCACGGGTTTGCACCGTATAATGTCTTATTTTTTACAGACCTTCAAAGATTTCAATATCAGCGCTGTCTTCTGTCAGTGCTACTACAGCTTTCTTTGTCTTAGCTGTCTTTCCGAAAGTCATTCCACGTCTTTTGTTCTTACCATCAAGGTTCATTGTGTTGACGCTTTTTACTTTTGTACCGTTGAACATTTTTTCAACAGCTTCTTTGATCTGAGATTTTGTAGCCTCTGTGTGTACAAGGAATGTATATTTCTTGTCAGCCATAAGCTCCATGCTCTTCTCAGTTACAACTGGTTTAAGGATTACATCATAATACTGAATGTTTGCCATTATGCGTACACCTCCTCGATTGCTGCAACAACAGCTTTCGTAGCGATTACTGTGTTGTATTTCAGGATGTCATATACGTTAATTGTGTTTGTATGTGCTGTTTTAACATCCGGGATATTCTTTGCGGAAATCTCAACATTCTTGTTTCCATCTTCAAGAACTACCAGCGCTTTGTTAACGTTCAGGTTGTTCAGTACTGCCTGGAATTTCTTTGTTTTGATTTCGTCGAAATTAAGTTCATCAACAACGATGAATTTGTTCTCTTCTACTCTGGAAGTAAGTGCAGACTTAAGAGCTGCTCTCTTCTCTTTCTTATTCATTTTGAAGGAATAGTCTCTCGGAACTGGAGCGAATACAACTCCACCGCCTGTCCACTGTGGTGATCTTGTTGATCCCTGTCTTGCGTGACCTGTTCCTTTCTGTCTCCATGGTTTTCTTCCGCCACCGGAAACTTCAGAACGTGTCTTGGCTTTCTGTGTTCCCTGACGATTGTTTGCAAGCTGATTTACAACTGCCATGTGTACGAGGTGCTCATTAACTTCAACACCGAATACAGCATCGTTCAGTTCGATTGTATCAACTTCTTTACCTTCGATATTGTAAACAGATACTTTTGCCATCTGTATGTTCCTCCTTTCTTAGCTGTCAGACTAGTTTGCCTTCACTGTCTCTTTGATTGTTACCAGGCATTTCTTTGGTCCCGGTACAGAACCTTTAACGAGGATGAGATTGTTCTCTGCATCAACTCTTACTACTTCAAGATTCTGAACAGTGATCTTCTTGTTACCCATCTGTCCTGGCATCTTCTTACCTTTGAACACCTTACTTGGATCAGATGCTGAGCCGTTAGAACCAGCATGACGATGGAACTTGGAACCGTGAGTCATAGGTCCTCTGCTCTGGTTGTGACGCTTGATTGCGCCCTGGAAACCTTTACCTTTTGAAACAGCAGTTGCATCAATCTTGTCTCCTGCTGCAAAGATATCAGCTTTAATTTCCTGAGCAAGTGTATACTCTTCAGCGTTCTCAAATCTGAATTCTTTTACATATCTCTTTCCGGATACGCCTGCTTTGTCAAAATGACCTTTTTCAGCTTTTGTCACACCGTTTCTGTGAGCGATGGACTTCTTTCCACTGTTGTCTTTTGTGACAATCTTTTCTTTCTTGTCAACATATCCAACCTGTACTGCGCTGTAACCGTCATTCTCAACTGTTTTAACCTGTGTTACTACACAAGGACCAGCCTGCAGAACTGTTACCGGAATCAGAACTCCGTCTTCTTCATTGAAGATCTGAGTCATTCCAACTTTTGTAGCTAAGATAGCTTTCTTCATTATAATTACCTCCTGTGATTTACAGCGGAACGCTTTCGCGCTCATCCTAAATTTTAGGAATACTGTTTAAAATTAAGATGTCCTTATTATTTGGACTTCATCTTGATGTCGATAAATACACCAGCTGGCATTTCTAATCTAGAAAGTGCATCAACAGTTTTCTGTGTTGGTGTGATGATATCGATCAGTCTTTTGTGAGTTCTCTGCTCGAACTGCTCTCTGGAATCTTTGTACTTGTGTACAGCTCTCAGAATTGTTACAACTTCCTTCTTAGTCGGAAGTGGTACCGGTCCACTCACCTGTGACCCGTTCTTTTTTACAGTTTCGATGATTTTCTTTGCGGATGCATCAACAAGCTGATGATCATACGCCTTCAATGTGATTCTCATTACTTGACTTGCCATAAAAAAAGTCGCCTCCTTTTCGTACTTTTCACATCAGTACGACAAGCGGTGACTGTACACTCTCCCGTGTGTGTCGTGAGAAACTCACACGTTGTTTCATACTCCTACCCTGGTTATCCCATTGGGGCAAATAGTAATCAGTTTTTGATTCGTACAGTGACTTGTCGCCAGTTTCCTAACTTGACATTCGCTCCACGGAAAACCTGCACCAGCTTATTCATTTGCCGGGCAGCAACCTCGCGCTTCATTGCTATCATGTCACAGCTCTCTTAGTATATCCGAGAGAGTGCAAAATTGCAAGTACTTTTTTTGTTTTTTTTTGAGTACAATCTTTTCCTTCTTTATTCTTGTGTTTTCTCATGTATATATATTTGATTATTGATCGATTCACTTCCTATTATATTTTCCGTTTCATTCCCTATTATATATAGAAGAAACTCGTTTTATATCATTATTTCCCCCTTTTTATTCAATACATGATGTGTTTAAACTGGATTCCAATTAAGATTCTCATAATTTTTCTTCTCATATACTTGACATCACTCTGTTCGAATGATATTATTATCTCGACTTGTAAGACCAAAGGCGGTTTTCCTATTTACCGAGGAGAAACTGTCTTTTTTTATTCGTTTTTACAGGTCAGATACTTCAGTTATCATGCAGTACGCTAACGCCGGATGTTTTCCCCAAGAATATCCCTGCCGCAGCAGTACCGTCAGCGCACAGCCTCTTTGTAGGAATTCCCCAGTTTCGTGTGCAGATGTTTCTGTCTGGTAACTAAAGGATCCTCTCAATTACATACCATAGAAATGACGCCGCCTGCTGGAGTTGCAGATCCAGCAAAGCGGCGTCATTTCCGTTATAATACATTCTTGTTACTGTTCACACGATGTGCGACCAGTAACGCATTCTTTACTTTTATAAGAGTTTTTCTATCTCCGGAAATGGACTCAGACTCCTTTTCAATATTCCATGAATATATGCGATCACCATTCCATAGTTTACAATCGGGATTCCCTGATCCTGTGCGCAACTGATCCTGTATTTCATTTCGCGTTCATTCAGCATACACCCTCCACAATGAATGATCATTTTGTATGAACCAAGGTCATCTGGGAATTCTGTTCCTGAAGAAGTCTCTATTATAAGTTCTTTCCCTGTATACTCTTTCAGCCAGCGTGGAATCTTCACTGTACCAATATCATCACACTGTCTGTGATGTGTACACCCTTCACTGATCAGCACTTTATCACCGTCTTCCAGAATATCCAGTGCCTTTACTCCGTGTACCATTGTTTCCAGATTTCCTTTATATCTTGCAAATAGAATCGAAAAGGACGTTAACAAGATATCCTTTGGCGTATCTTTTGACACTCTGCCAAACACCTGACTGTCTGTAATAACCATCTTCGGCTTTCTTCCAAGTAAAGCTAATGTTCCTGCAAGTTCTGTTTCTTTTACAACAATAGCAGATGCATCTGCATCCAAAATGTCACGAATCGTCTGCTGCTGTGGCAAAATCAGGCGTCCCTTTGGTGCCGCACTGTCAATCGGCACAACAAGCACTACAAAATCGGATGGTTCAAGAAGATCTCCAACAATCTTTCGTTCCTCCTCTTCCTTTCCTTTCAATGCTCCAAGTTCTTCCTTCAGCTCATAAATTCCACTTTTATCCGCTGCACTTACAAGAAGAATCTTCTCTTTCTCTGTTTTCAAATAACTTGCGGTATTTTCCTGTACCCGCAATCTCTCATCTTCTTGTGTAAACCGTTCACATTTATTCAGTACTATTATATAAGGTATGTTCTTTTTCTGAATCTGCTCTGTTATCTTGAGATCTTCTTTACTGACACCACACGTTCCATCAATCACAACAACAGCAATATCTGTCTTATTCAACACCTGATAACTCTTCTTCACACGAAGTTCACCCAGTTCACCTTCATCATCAATTCCAGGAGTATCCATCATCACAACAGGACCCAACGGAAGAAGTTCCATTGTCTTATAAACCGGATCCGTTGTTGTTCCTTTCACATCAGAAACTACCGCAAGATCCTGTCCTGTTACCGCATTCATCACGCTTGATTTTCCAGCATTGCGCTTACCAAAAAAGCCGATGTGCACTCGTTCGGACACCGGCGTCTGATTCATACCCATATTCTTTTTCCTTTCTTTTGGCGGAGACATGTGGGAATCGAACCCACCCGGGACGTACCACGCCCCACACTGGTTTTGAAGACCAGGAAGCACACCAGTTACTCTTCTGCCTCCATAATGCTTAGACAATTCATCATTGATCTATTTATTAAGAAACGGAGCAAATGCCAGCTGATATCTGGTCATCCGCTCCGCCATCTGATTCTATCCTAACAGAATCTTTCTTTCCTGTAAATCAAAATTGCTTACATCAGTTCCTCTGCCATCTTCTCGATGTCCGCTTTATTCTGCTCATCCATAGAAGACATAATCTTTACTGAAGTCTCAAGCCATGTGATATTCTTGCTCTTCTCAAACATTCCTGTCATCACTTTACCAGCCATAGAAGCCCAGGATCCATTCTCAATCAGACCAATTGTCTTATTCTGATAGTTACGCTCTGTCAAGTGCTCGATAAATGTCTTCATGAACGGGAATACATCTCCGTTATAAGTTGTTGAAGCAAGAACAATCTTACCGTAACGGAACGCATCTTCTACAGCCTCTGCCATATCCTCACGGGCAAGGTCTGTTACTACGACCTTAGGGCATCCTTTTTCTTTCAGCTTCTCAGCAAGAAGTTCAACTGCCTTCTTTGTATTTCCATAAACAGATGTGTACGCGATCATAACACCTTCAGATTCTGTTCCATAAGAAGACCATGTATTATACTGTCCAATGTAGTGCTCCAGATTCTCTGTAAGAACCGGTCCATGCAGCGGGCAGATTGTCTGAATATCCAGTGTTGCTGCAACCTTCAAAAGATTCTGAACCTGTGCTCCGTATTTTCCAACAATTCCGACATAGTAACGGCGTGCTTCGCAATCCCAGTCTTCCTCTACATCAAGCGCTCCGAACTTACCGAATCCATCCGCAGAGAAAAGAACCTTATCCTTGCTATCGTATGTTACCATTACCTCCGGCCAATGTACCATCGGTGCAAATACAAATGTAAGCTCATGTTTTCCAAGTGTCAGTGTATCTTTATTCTTCACTTCCAGCTTGTTCTCGTCTGCAAGTTTCAGGTCACGGAAAAAGTTTCCGATCATTGTAAATGTCTTTGCATTTCCAACCACCTTTGTATTCGGATATACTTCCAGAAATTTCTGAATATTTGCTGAATGATCCGGCTCCATGTGCTGAACGATCAGGTAATCAGGTGTTGCTCCATTCAATACATCTGCAATATTCTTCAGCCACTCATCGCCAAAAGCTGCATCCACTGTATCCATAACCGCAATTTTCTCATCATTGATCACATAGGAATTGTAAGCCATGCCATTCGGCACAATATAGTGACCCTCGAATAAATCAATGTTGTGATCATTTACACCTACATATAAAATGTCATCTGTAATTCTCATATTATGCTCCTTCTCTGCCGAACTATCAGCAGTCTTTTCATTACCGCTCCCACTGATCTGTGAGCAGCACTTTTTCCGTTACTGTACACTCCCGTGTGAACAGTAACCTTTTTTCTTTTATTACTGAATAGAGTATAGCGCAAACCGCCCTCAGAATCAACGTTCATTCTCATATTCTCGTTTCTTTTTTGAAAACATGTTACTGTTCACACACCACTATCCCGCGAGGTGTTTTGGCATGAATATGCCAAAATCCCGAGACATACACGCCAAAATTCCATTGCCGCAGGCAATTTGGAATGAATTTTGGCTACGTTACTGTGAACGGAGTGAACAGTAACGAAAACATGATTACTTTTCACTTCCATATCTATCGCTCCACTGTTCAACACAGAATATTCGCATTCTGCCTTGAATCCAAAGATTAGACCATGCACTCATGAAGTTCTTCTCTCTCAATCCCCTTTTCCTGCATTACATGCTTGATCTGTTCTACCGCCTCAAGCGGTGCTGCCCAGGCAAGTCCACAACCGGCCGAGATTACTCTTGGCACCGGAATCAGTCTGCCCGGTACCTCCTCTGCCTTGCACGCTTTTTCCATCGCCATCGCATCCGCAGTTGTGTGAAATGTCACCACAAGTTTTAATTCTTTCTTTCTCATTTATGAGATCTCCTGTTTTCCTTTTATCTTTCTCAAAAAATCACAGATTGCCCAGGCAATACTCATACCTGCCGCAATCCCTAGTGCATATAAAAATGTATCTCTTCCATAATTCCACGCCTGGTGTAAATCCCCCTCAACAACGCTTCTCATGCAATAATAAAGTGTGCTTCCTGGAATCAGCGGAATTACTGATGTTACAAAAAATGATGTCGAAGTACTCTTGCAACTACGTGCAAGTATCTCCGCATATAAGTCGATTCCAAAAGCTGCTGCCAGTGTTGGAAAGAACACACCACCCCAGAATCCTCTGCAGATGATAAATAACAGCCAACCCAGAAAACCACCAAGTGCCGCCAATGGAAGGTGTTTCTTCTTCATATGAAACAATATGCCAAATGCAACCGAACCCGCTGCACCTGTAAATAATTGAACAATATACGTCATCAACCAATCCTCCCAATCAGAAATATTGCTCCGATAAATCCAAGTGCAAGCACTGCTGCAAGAAGCATTGCCTCTATAAAACGCATAACCCCGGATATCGTATCTCCAATCAATATATCACGAATTGCATTGGTTGCCATCAATCCTGGGATCAATAACATAATATCACCAATCATAATCTTATCCACGTGCAGAACCGGAAAAATCCTCGCCATAACACAAATAAAACATCCCGCAAGAAATGATGCCACAAATTGAAACGTCACTTCATTCATGCAATACTTTCTTATATGTCTCTGTGCTCCCCAGATTAAGATGCCTGCTAATCCGGCCAGTAATGCATCCCAAAGATTTCCTCCATAGAAAAGCGCAAAACTAAAAGCTGCCAGAATACTCCCTGCGAGTTTTCCTGTCTGTGTCGGAACAACTTTGTCAATCTGATCGAAGACTTCCCTGAGTTCTTCAGGAGACATAGGATTCTGGCAAAACTGTCTACTCAAATGATTCAATTTCTCCAGCTTCTCAAAATCATTTCCTCCGGTCTTTCGGATTCTCCTTGTCTGAGTTCGTACATTTTCTTCTGGAAATTCCATTGTAATAACAATACTCGATGTGATCACGAACACATTCATCTGTGTTGCACCGCATGCATATCCCATACGGTTCAATGTATCTTCTACACGAAATATCTCCGCCCCGCTTGAAAGCAGCGCATCTCCGATATCAAGAAATACATGCAGATATTTTGTTGAAATATACATGCTGTTATCCTCACACTTTCCTTTTTCTCAACTCTCTTATTATAACCGAAACCAGACAAATAGAAAACATTTTTCATTACTAAAATGCTCCCTTTACCAAATTCACATTCAGTAAAGGGAGCAGGGCTTTTTACTATTTCATTTTACTCGATCACAACAGCAAATCCATCTTCGATTTCTTCTACTGTTGTTTTCTTTCCGTGATCCTTTGCAAATTTCTCCACATTTGTTTTCTGATGTGGTTCTGTCACAAGAACCTTTACCGGACTACTGTCACTTTTAATCGCTTCTGCTGTCAGCATCAATGGTTCTGGACAAGATAATCCTCTTGCATCTACTTCTCTCATAACTATTTTCTCCTTATTTTGCTTCGCTTCTCTTGTTTGTAAATGCGATTACAAAACATATAATAATACAAATAATTGCTGCGATCTTACCTGCTGGCGGAACAGCTCCGGCTACGATCTCACCTGTCTCAGCATTCAGTGCTGTTCCACTTGCTGCCAAGCCAAGGTTATGTGCAAGTGCTCCACCTGCAAACATACCGATCACTGTTACTCCTGCATCAGATGATCCCTGACCTGCAAGTACAAGCTGACGCAGCGGGCATCCTCCTGCAAGAACTGCTGCAAATCCTACTGCATACATTCCAAGAATGCTCCACAGGTGCTGGGAGTGAGCGATCACTCCAGGTGTATTGAATGCAAGAACAAAATGTCCTGTTGCAACATTATATACAAGCATAACTGCGAAGAATCCTACAATGATTGTGATCAGGTCAAAGTTCTTCATAAGAATGATATCGCGGATACTTCCTGCGAAACACATTCTTGATTTCTGAGCAAATGCTCCAAAGAGAAGTCCACCGATCAGAGAAATAATGATTGGTGCATGCATACTTCCCGGACCTGCTGTACTACTCTTTAAAAGATTTGTTCCAAGTGCAAGTACAAGTACTCCGATCATAAGAAGTGGAAGTACACTTCCGCTCACTTTATTTGTCACATGTGCACGCCCAAGGCTGAAACCTTTCTTCAGTGCAAACACGCCTGTAGCAACACCAAGAGCAAATCCGATCAGTGCTACCCATGCATTCAGATCTCCGGCTGACATACGTATCACCATACGAAGCGGACATCCAAGGAATACAAGTGCTCCGATCACAAGAATCATTCCGAGTACAAAACGTACGATTGTGGAAGATCCTGCTGTTGCACGATATTCTTTTGTCGCAATTGAAATAATAAATGCACCGAGGACGATTCCGATGATTTCCGGTCTTGCATACTGTACCGGTTCTGCGGAATGAAGTCCAAGTGCTCCTGCTGTATCACGTACAAAACACGCAATACAGATTGCCATGTTCGCTGGGTTACCAAAATAAGCAAGTGTTGCTGCCACCAGACCCATTACGACACCGGCGATTCCCAGTTTCTTCTTTGAATCAAATAAATTCATTTCCTTTTCCTCTCTTTCTCTACAACTCTTTTATTGCACGAATTGCAAAATCGACCTCTTCTTCTGTATTGTAATGAGAAAAACTGAATCGGACAGCTCCCTGTTCTACTGTACCGAGTGCTTTGTGCATCAGTGGTGCACAATGTGCTCCCGGTCTGGTCGCAATCCCATAAACTTCATTTAATTCATCACTGACTTCAGAAGAGTCATAATCTCCCAGATTGAAAGTCACGATCGGAGCTCTTTCCTCTGCTGTAAAATCTCCATAGACTTTCACATCCGGGATCTGAGAAATCCCATCATAAAACCTGCGCATCAGATGAAGTTCTTTCTCACGGATCACATCAATTCCTGTACGGTTCAGATAATCAATTGCTGCGCCAAGTCCTGCAATCCCATGCCCATTAAGAGTTCCGGCCTCAAGTGCCGTCGGCATCTGGGACGGATGATGCATGTTATAAGTATCCACGCCACTTCCTCCACACAGAAGCGGACGAATTTCCACACCTTCCCTAACATAAAGCCCTCCGGTTCCCTGCGGTCCAAGCAGACCTTTATGTCCTGTGAAGCACAATACATCAACCCCAAGTTCCTGCACATCAATTGGATAAACACCTGCTGTCTGAGAAGCATCCACAACAAACAAAATATGCTTCTTCGATGCAATCTGTCCTACCCGTTTCAGATTGATCATATTTCCCGTTAGATTTGAAGCATGGGTACACACAATTGCTTTTGTATTTTCCCTCACTGCATTCTCCATCTCTTCATATGACAGATTTCCCTTTTCGTCACAGTTTAGAATTGTAAGCTCTACTCCCTGTTCCTGACACCAATACAGCGGACGCAATACTGAATTATGTTCCAGCACTGTTGTGATCACATGATCGCCCGGTTGAAATAAACCTTTCAGTGCAATATTAAGACTCTCTGTAGAATTTGCAGTAAATGCAATTCTTGTCGGACTTTCTGCATTGAAAAAATCTGCAAGCTTTTCCCTTACTGCATAGATACTTCTCGAAGCATCAAGTGCAGCTTCTGTTCCGCCTCTCCCTGCATTACCCATATGCTCGAGAGCATAGAGAATCGCCTCTTTTACTTCTTCCGGTTTCTGCAATGTAGTTGCCGCATTATCCATGTAGATCATAGGGCTTCTCTTCCTTTCTGTATGTGTTTATATCGTTTACTTTTTAGATACAAATCACTAGTTATAGTATACTTCTCTTTTCTGTTTCCGTCTAATAGGAATCCGTAATGGATCTGCCCTATTTATAGGCTTTTTCTATAAATAGGGCGTGTTATTTGCATTCACCTATCCCTGTATTTTCTTTCTTCAAATACATTCTCTTTATCATCTTTATAAAACGCTCTGCTGCCGGAAGCAACGGATATTCTGCATCATAGACAAGGTTGATCATTCTCTTTCCACCTTGACTGCCCAGTGGAAAAGCCAGAAGTGTTCCATTTTTCAATTCCTCTTCTGCCGCAAGTTTAGACAAAATCGTAACTCCCATCCCTTTACTTACAGATCTTTTGATTGTCTCCTGATTCTCCATCAATGCTGCAAGCTTCAGTTTCTTCATATCAATCCCTTGTTCTGCCAGCATTTTTTCTGCTTCTTTCTTTGTTCCGGATCCTTCTTCTCTTAAGATCACCGGCTCGTCCATGATCCAATCCGCCAATATTTGTCCACCACAAAGCTTTTCAACAAATTTCTCATTTGCCGGAGTAAGCACAACTAATTCGTCTTCATAAAATGGAAGATATTTACAGTTTCCTTTCTCAATCACGGTTCCTGTAAATCCAATATCAATATGATGGGAAAGAATCATATCGATAACTCCTTTACTGTCTGTCTCAAAAAGCTTCAATTTTTCGCCAGGATATTCTGCATGAAATGTAGACATTACATTTGGAAGAATATATTGCGCCGGTACGGTTGAAGCACCAATACGAAGTACATTTCCCTCCGGTTTTATTTCTTTTCCAAACCGTCCTTTTATTGTCTTTTCGATTTCAAGCATTTGTACCGCATAAGCATAAAGCTCTTTTCCACTCTCTGACAGCTCAACTCCTCTTGTATTTCTTATAAGGAAACAGGTATTCAGTTCTTTTTCTAATGCAGACACATGTGCACTGATAGTTGGCTGCGTAAGGAATAACTGCTTTGCCGCTTCCGAAAAACTTTTTGTTTCTGCTACTTTCACAAACGCTTCCAGTTGTTTTAAGTTCATTCACTCTCCCCTTACTTTCCTCTGATTTGTTCTCTTTGCAATTTATTTCCTGCGGAGCGTTCTGTCCGTGCACCTTCTTTTGCTGTAAATCCGATTCGATCTGTATATTCAAAAATCAATCTGGCATTTTTTCTGCTTGTCTGAAATACTTCTTTCACCTGACTCAGTGTAATCACTTTAGATACAGATAACATACGGCTTACTTCTGTTCTAATTTTAAACGTAATCTCTGTTGTTGTATAAACACTCTCACAAACCTCTGTAATTTCGTTTTCTTCCTGCATATAATTCAGAATTTCCATCAATTCATCCTGACTTTGTATTCCACTTTTCTTTTTCGTTTTTCTTGCTGACTCAAAAAATGTTTCCAATTCCACTTTGTTCAAAAAGAAAACTTTATTCTCATCTGATTGACTGGCAAAGATTTCTCTTAATTTAGAAACTTCTTCCGTCTCTTTTACTTTATATCCCTCCGGAGAAATCAGCTCTATGCCAGAATTTTCCTGTTGCAACCTTATACAACCGACATTTCCATGTTCCTCCAATCGTATAAGACATTTCTGAATTTCCCGATTCTGTTCCTTTTTCCCTTTGCTGATCTGATTGAGAAGAACTGTCTTTGGCATTCCTCTTCGATATGGATGAGCAGACAACCAGCTTTCCAATTCATCCATAATTCTCTTTTCTAAAGAAATCTGTTCCTGCAGGCTCTTTTCTTGATCTAGGATTTCCTTTGAACACTTATTTTCTTGATTCCAAAGATTGTTTTCCAACAGTTCCAGTCTTTGTAAAACCCCATCATGATATTTTCGCTCTTTTTTTTCTCCCATTTCAAGGATAATTCCTCCACCGATTGTCTCGAGTGGTGAATAAAATCGGACAATAAACCTGTCCCCTGGACAAAACGCAGCAGGTTCTTCTAACCTTAATTGGACATAGGCTGATTCCCCCGGCTCAACTTTCTCACAGGACAACGGAACTGCTCTGCACAGAACTTCTGTTGTTCCGCTATAAAAATGTAATCGAGTCTGATGTTCAATACTTCTTTTACTTTGAGGAAGAAGGGTCAGTTTTGCATTCACATAGCGGCTGACTTTCATACTTCCTTCCGGTGCAATCACATTTCCTCGATACACAAACTTCCCATCACTGCTCTGTCTTCGGTCCGTCTGAACCAGGTTCAGTGCGCTTCGCTGACCTGCTTCACAAGCTTCTGCCTCCTGCTCATGCACCTGAACTCCACGAACTCTGCACGAAGTTTGTTGTGGATAGATCATCACCTGATCTCCCGAATGAATTTTCCCGTCAAGAAGTGTTCCCGTCACAACTGTTCCGCTTCCTTTCATTGAAAATACTCTGTCCACAGGAAGTCTTGGAAATGCAGGAATTTTCCACATTTCCTTCTGCTTTTTTACACATTTCAGGATTTGACTTCTTAATTCTTCTATTCCAGCTCCTGATTTTGCTGAAACACGTACAATGTCCACATTATATTCCAGCTTATCTTCTACCTGATCATTTCTCTGACCTACTGTAAGCAACTGTTGCATTTCTTCACAAACCTGCTGTTCTACCATCTCCAGCCATTCCTCATCCACAAGGTCACATTTATTCAAAACAACAAGGATATTCTCAACACCCAGAAGGCGTAAAATTGCCAGATGTTCTCTTGTCTGTGGCATAATCCCCTCATCTGCTGCAATTACAAGAAGAACAAGGTCCATTCCTACCACACCTGCAGTCATATTAGAGATAAATTTCTCATGCCCGGGAACATCAATGATTCCGACACGCTCTCCGTCTGTCAAATCCATCCATGTAAACCCTAGATCAATTGTGATTCCACGTGCTTTCTCTTCTTTCAGACGGTCTGTATCTCTTCCCGTTAATGCCTTGATCAGTGTCGTCTTACCATGATCGATATGTCCGGCAGTTCCGATGATCACATGTCTTTCCATCTAATGCAGTCCCTTTCTTAATGCTGTTTTTCTTTCTTAGTTATGTTTTCTTTCCATAACATGCCTGATCTGTGTCGCCAGATATTCGATTCCTTCTTCCGAGAAAGTTCTCATATCCAGAAGGAAACGCCCTTCCTTTATTCTTCCAATTACCGGAACTGAAAGATTTCTCATCCTGCTTTCTATTTCTTCAACGGTGATCTCAGTTGGTTCCAATGCTACTCCATAACTTGGAATCTCTGTTTCGGGAAGTGCACCGCCACCAGCCTTAGAAATACATTTTTCCACTCGAATCTGAACGGACGCTCCCTCTTGATTCCATCTATCAGCACAGACTCTTGCTTTCTCTTTTATTTCCTCCACAGGTCTTGTCAGCATTCTCAGTGTTGGAATCTTTTGAACCGCTTCTTTCTGATCCAGATAACATTTCAACACTTCTTCTATTGCTGTCATTGTAAATTTATCTGCTCGAAGAGCCCGAAGCAATGGATGATTACGCATCTGATCAATATATTTTTTCTTTCCTACAAGGACTCCAGCCTGTGCTCCACCAAATAGTTTATCACCACTAAAACAAACAACATCTGCACCGGCCTTTACTTCTTCCTGTACGGTTGGTTCTTTGGATAAACCATATTCCTCCAGATTTATAAGTACACCACTGCCCAGATCTTCAATCACTGGAATTCCGCTTCGTTCCGTATGATTCTCGAAGTTTTCAGGTGGTAATTCCTGCGTGCACTCTATCAGACCAGTACTTAATTCATACAATTCTTCTGCACTTACCGATTCTGTAAACCCGACAATTCTGTAATTACTTGTGTGGACTTTCAAAAATGCTTTCGTCTTTTCACTGACTGCTGCTTTATAATCTTCTATCCTTGTACGATTGGTTGTCCCGACTTCTTTCAAAATAGCACCGCTTAATTCAAGAACTTCCGGAATACGGAATTTTCCTCCGATTTCAACAAGTTCTCCTCTAGAGACGACCACTTCTCCTCCTTTTGTCAATGCACTCAAGGCAAGAAGTACAGCTCCGGCATTGTTATTCACAACAATTGCCGCTTCTGCTCCTGTGATCTGACAAAGCAATTCTTCTGCATATCCGGTCCTGTTTCCACGTTTTCCAGCCTGTAAATCATATTCCAGACTGGAATAATTCTCTGCAACTGCTTTCAGTTTTTCCGCAATCTCATGACTAAGCGTTGCACGTCCAAGCCCAGTATGAAGGATTACTCCTGTTCCGTTATAAACTGGTTGAATCTCCTTTTTCTGTTCTTGTTCCAAAAGATGGTTCACTTCTGATTTCTTTGAACTTGATTCTATCTCATGCAGAAATTTCTGAATCATTTCTTTTGCTTCATGCTCACTGATTCCCTTTTTGATTCCTTGTGAGATTTCATTTCTCAGATTCTCCACAGAATCTCTGACTGCTCCGAGAACCCGCTCATATCCTTCTTTCTCTGCCAGTCTCTGAACATTTTCTTTCTTCATCAAGTCATCTACTCGCGGAAGCAGGCGAAAGATCTGATTCTTTTCTTTCTGTAAATTTTCTCTTTTCTTATTCTGATCTAACTGTTCCAACTACTGCTGCTCCTTAATTTCTCTTTCTACAGCGAAATGCCGCAAGAAACCGTTACTGCTCACAGAGCACTGTGAACAGTAACAAGAAATCTCTTACAGCATTTCCATTTTTCCTTTTTTTAGTTGGATGAGTTTTTCCTGCCGCTCTTTAACACAGCCTACAACAGAAACTTTCGTCTCCATTCCCACTGCCTCAAAGTCTGCTAACAGACTGTCTAATTCTTCTCTTGGGACACTGACAAGAAGTCCTCCTGAAGTCTGCGGATCACTGATCAGATCTAAATAGACCTCTTCTACGTCTCCTGCATCCAGTCCTTCCGCTGCAAACTCCCGGTTCTTATATGCTCCTGCCGGAACGAGTCCCATCCTTGCATATGCAATCGCTTCTGTCATATATTCAATCTGCTCCGGATATAATTCCAGAGTCATGTCACTTGCCTCAGCCATCTCTGTACAATGTCCCAGCAATCCAAATCCCGTCACATCTGTACATGCGTGGATCGTGTGTTTCTCAATTGCTCTTTTCGCTCTCTGATTCAATGAAGCCATTACTTTCGCAGCTTCATCTGCGGCTGCTTCGGAAGCCATCTGTGCTTTCACTGTTGTATTCACAATACCACTTCCAAGCTGTTTGGTCAGAACCAGCACATCTCCCGGCTGACACCCGTAATTCTTATAAATCTTATCCGGGTGAACGAAGCCTGTTACCGAGAGTCCGTATTTCGGTTCATCATCCTGCACCGAATGACCTCCGACCAGAACGGCTCCTGCTTCTAACACCTTGTCTGCTCCGCCTCGCAAAATCTCTCCTAAGATCTCCGGATCCAGACAATTTGGAAAACATACAATATTCAATGCAACCTTCGGCTCTCCTCCCATTGCATATACATCGCTTAAGGAGTTCGCCGCTGCAATCTGTCCGAACAGATACGGATCGTCCACAACCGGTGTGAAGAAATCCAGTGTCTGTATCATGGCAGTCTCATCCGATATTTTATAAATTGCGGCATCATCTGATGTCTCAACACCGACAAGCAGACGCTCATCGGAAAATTTAGGCAGCTTACCCAGAACCTGGGCAAGGGTCTCAGGACCGATTTTGGCCGCTCAACCAGCTGTCTTTGTCATCTGTGTCAGATGAATCTCTTTGAGTCCCTTACTCATTTCGCCCACTTCCTTTCGAATACTTTTTCAAAACAATTCCCTCGATATACGAAAAAGCTGTTGCAGCAGCTTTTCCATCACATTTTCAAATTACTGTAACTGTTCCTATGTTTCTAACAAGGTTTCACAATCTTACCTGCATGATTCATAGACTCGACAATGTCATACATATTTGTAACTGTTCCTACTGCAAGCTTGTCTTTCATTCCATAATAATCCAGACATGTTCCGCAAGTCACAATCTCAACGCCCTGGCTTTCCAGATTCTTCAGATCCTCCAGAGAGTCAGATCCTTCACATGTGATCTTAGCGCCACCGTTGTAGAAGATCATCTTCTTTGGAAGCTCATCAAGCTGTGTGATTGCAAAGATGCAACCTTTGATCAGCACTTTTCCGAGCTCATCATTTCCACTTCCCATCTTGTCAGAAGAAATCACAACTACCGTATCCCCTGTTGGAACACAATCGCAAACCGCACCCGCCGGTGCAGTCTGAGTTTCCTCTCCTGCAAGCGCCTGGATTGTCACTTTATATTCATCCTCTCCAAGCTTCTCCTGTGTTACTGTTGCGCCTGTACTCTGTGCCATCTTTGTCACATTAGCCACTGCTGTCTCATTATCAACGAGAACTTCTATTGTCTCCGGAGCTGTCAAAGCATCTAATGCTTTCTTTGTCTTAATTACCGGAACCGGGCATTTATCTCCCATAGCATTTACTGTTACCATTCTACCGTTCTCCTTTACCTATTCATTCAGGTATTTTAACCTCCAGGCTTCTGTTTTTCAGTATAACATTTTTACTATAGATTATCAAACTTTTCTATAGAAATTTTCTATAAATTGCCTTCTTTCTGATTCACATTTTTACGCAAAGCTTCTCCCAATTCCGTAATACACAGTAATGTGATTACAAGCACGCTTCCCGGAATCAGAATGATCCACCAGGAGTTTGTCATCAATGCCTTTTCAGAAAGCGAGAGCATGCTCCCCCAGGAAATGATTTCCATCGGAAGACCAATCCCGAGAAAGCTCAATGTTGACTCTGCTATGATTGCACTTCTGATGTTCATCACGACCATAAACATAATTGACGAAACAAAATTCGGCAGCAAATGTACACGTAAAATATGCCAGAAACTTCCACCCATACATTTTGCAGCAATCAGATATTCACTCTCACGGAGCTGTCGTACCTCAGTGCGTACCATTTTTGCGATATTCATCCAACTGGTAAGCCCAATCACTATGGTGATTGCAACAACTGAGTTCTTTCCTGCCAGTGCCTGAAGAAAGATAATTAACAGAATTGAAGGAATACTCAATAAAATTTCTGTAAAACGCATCATCAGTTCATCAATCCACTCCGGTGCGATTCCACTGAAGGATCCGTAGATCACCGCAATTGTAGTCGATAACACGGTTGATATCAAACCGATAAACAGCGAGATTCTACCACCATATAAAATCATTGAGAAAATATCTCTTCCCATCGTATCCGTTCCAAAAAAGAACTCTTTATTCGGTGAAATGTTACAGTTCTCCAGATCCATGTATGTAGGGTCTTTCGTCATAAAGAAACGACAGAAAACACAGGCAAATATGATGACTGCAAGAATACTTCCGGCAATGATAACGGCATTATTTTTTTTCGCTTTTTTCATTTTCTCCACCTCATACCACATCTGCCTTTCCTGTCATTTTTATCTCTTTCATTCTTGGATCGATCCATTCACTGACAGACTGTCCGATCACATTTCCTGCAATAACAAAAATACCGGTAAATACGCAAAGCACCATCAGCATATTATAGTCATGATATTTTGCACTTTCAAAAGAAAGCGTTCCGATTCCCGGATAGGAAAATACCATTTCCACGATATACGTCCCTTCGATCACATGCTGAAGTGAAATTGCCATCAGACTGATGAACGATGGCATAATATTTTTCACACAGTGAAAGAACAATACTCTTTTTCGTGACATTCCTTTTGCCTTTGCCAGTAAAACATAGTCTTTTCTCGTTTCTTCCAACAATCGGTTACGGATCAGATACGCATAATACCAAAGGTGGCTCAGCACAACAACTGTCAGCGGAAGAATCAGATGCGTCAATCTGCTCAACGGATTTGCCGATTGTCCGAAATCATATGCCCCACTTCCCGGAAGGAGCTTTAGATTCACACTAAAAATCAAAATCAATATAAGTGACAACCAGAATTCCGGAATACAGCTTGTGATTGTTCCCACCTTACGCAAAATCCGGTCTGGAAGCTGATTTTCATAATACACACAGAAAATTCCAAGCAAAAGTGCCAGTCCAAATGTCAGGATAAAACCAATTCCGCCAAGCAATAATGTATTGACTAAACGTCCCTCGATCACTGTAAGAACATCTTGTTTATATTTATAAGAGATTCCAAAATCCCCCTGAAAAGCATTTCCAAGCCATTTCACATACTGAACAGGGATAGGTTCGTTTAATCCAAGTCGTTCCATTGCATGCTCATGTTCTTCCACCGACATTCTCTCCGCACGTTCTCCATAATAAGAAACCAGCGGATCCCCTGGTGCCAGCCGCGACATTACAAACACAAGAAGTGAGAGCACAAAAACAGATAGCAAGATCAATCCGATTTTTCTAAGCCATTGTTTCTTCATCACTCTGCTCCTCTCCTGAAATCTCCGGAATCGGAATCGCCTCCAGAAGTTTCTTCGTATATAAATGCTGTGGATGTTCAAACACCTGCTCGGTTTCTCCTAGCTCCACAAGTTTTCCATCCTTCATCACTCCGACACGGTCGCACAACAGACGCACCATTGAAAGATCATGCGCAATAAAAAGGATTGCACAGTCATGTTCTCTTTGTAAATGCCGAAACAGCTTCACCATCTGTGCCTGTGTAGTTACGTCCAGCGAAGCGATTGGTTCATCTGCGATCAAGAGCTTCGGCTTCATTGCAAATGCTCTTGCGATTGCAACTCTCTGTCTTTGTCCGCCTGACAACTCCGGTGGCCACACGTGAAGCTGTTCTTCCTGCAATTCCACTTCTTCCATCATTTCACATAAAAAATCATGTTGTTCTTTCTTGTCAGAAAATACTTTATGTATTTCCAATGGCTCTGCAAGGATCTTCTCTACCTTCATTTTCTGGTTTAAGGAAGATGTTGAATCCTGAAAGATCATCTGCCGCTCTTTTTGCAGTCTTCTCGCATTTTTCTTTTTTGCTTTTTTATCAAGAAGATTTATCCCATCATAAGAAAATGTTTCTGCTTGCGGACTTAGAATCCCCATCAGACATTTTCCAACCGTTGACTTTCCAGATCCTGACTCACCTACCAGTCCAAAAATCTCGTCTCTTCTTATCTCAAAGGACACATCTTTCACCGCTTGAAACACCCTTTTTCTATCTAAAGGATAGAAGTAGGACAAATGTGAGATTTCTACCAGTTTTTCATGCAATTCTGATTCACTTATTAATTTTGATTCATTTCTATGCATATAATAAGGATGATCATGAAGCAATTTCTTTGTATAAGAATGTTTTGGAGCTGTGAAAAGCTGTTTTGCTTCTTCCAATTCCACGATATTTCCATCCTGCATTACAGCAACCCGGTCTGCGATCTGAGCCACAACTCCGAGATCATGTGTGATAAACAGAATGCTTAAATTCAATTCTTTCTGTAATTTTTTCAACAGTTTCAGAATCTCTGCCTGAATTGTCACATCCAAAGCTGTCGTCGGTTCATCCGCAATTAAAAGCTTTGGATTTGAGGCAAGTGCTGTTGCAAGCACACATCTCTGACGCATTCCACCTGAAAAATGATACGGATATAGATCATAACGCTGCTCTGCGTCTTTGATCCCAACAAGCTCCATCAGTTCGATTGCCCGCTCTTTTGCTGATTTCTTCTTATTTTTCTCGAAATCTTTCTCTCTTTTCTTCTGCTTTAAAGCATTTTCATGCAGCAAAATAGCCTCTTCGATCTGATTTCCAACTGTCATCGTCGGGTTTAACGTACCCTGTGGATCCTGAAACACCATTGCAATTCCCTGTCCTCGGATCTGCTGCATCTCTTTTTCATTATATCTGATCAGGTTCTGATCTTTATATTGAACAGCTTCGCCTGTCACAGACGCACTCTTTGGCAGTAATTTCAAAATTGATCGGCACAGTACAGTCTTTCCACATCCTGACTCTCCAACAAGAGCAAGGACCTCCCCTTGTCTTAACGACAAGGAGACGTCCTTTACTACTTGTTTCTTTCCACCTGAAGTTTGAAATTCAACGGACAAATGCTTCACTGCCAGTATTTCTTCTATTTTCATTTGATTGTCCAATCCTCTACATTCCAGAAAATTCCAACACCATGATGGCCAAGAACTGTATCCTTTGTAATTCCCTGGATCTTCTTATTCGTCACATAATCTACATCGCAATAACAGAAGAAAGTATATGCCGGATCTTCTGCAAGTGCAGCCTGGAACTTTGCATATGCTTCTTTTCGCTCATTCTCATCACTTGTCTGTCTTGCCTGCGTCAGATAAGCGTCTACCTGCTCATCGGAATATCCGCTGTAATTGCTTCCTTTGTCCGTTCCGAATACTTTGTAGGTATGATCATCTGCATCAAATGGGCTTCCCCATCCGATCAGAAATGCTTCCTGATTTGCCCAGTCGATCTCTGACTGAACCTGTGCCTTGGCATCAACTCCAACTTCTTTCAGCTGCTGACATGCGATAGCCGCAAGATCTGCGCGAACCTGATCTCCTTCCATCACATTGATCGTAAAAGAAAGCTTCTCTCCGTTTCTCTCATAGATTCCATCTTCTCCCAATGTCCAGCCGGCTACTTCTAACACTTCCTTTGCTTTCGCCGGATCATAAGAGTATTTTTCTATATCTTCATTATTATATTTATTTCTCTGAAGTGGGCCATAAGCTACAACACCTTCTCCCATAAGAACGCTGTCTACCATCTTCTGACGATCGATTGCATAGCTGATTGCCGGAATTGCATCTTTGTTCCTCTGCCAGAACTCATTATTAAAGTTATAAAGGATACCTCTGTAATCTGCTGTCTTCATATCATATACTGTAAAAGTATCATCATCTGTGAAATTCTGTGCATCTTTTGGTGTCACCTTTGCCAGGTTGATCTCGCCGGATTTCAGCTGAAGTGCTTTCGCATTATCATCCGGTACAATCTTAAACACAATTGTATCGATTTTCGGAGCTCCTTTATAATAATCCTCATTCTTTACAAGTGTAATGCTCTGTCCTTCATCCCACTCCTGAATCTTGTACGGACCTGTTCCAATCGGATTATGGAAATATTCATCAGCCTGCATATCCTTGCCTTCCAGTAAGTGTTTCGGAAGGATACCAATTGTCATATAATCAAGAAATGCTACATTCTTGTCCTGAAGTGTAAATGAAATCGTCTTATCATCGATCACATTGATTGTTGTAACATCCTCGTAATTAGAAGCAATCTCTGATTCATTGTCCGGATCCATGATTGCTTTGATTGTAAACTCAACATCCTCTGCTGTAAATTTTTCTCCATCATGCCAATTTACATCATCTCTAAGATGGAATGTATAAGTATTTGTCGCGTCATCCAGCTCCCAGGATTCTGCCAGTCCCGGTACTACCTCATTATTCTCATCATGTGCTGTCAGACCGTCAAACAGAAGCAGATTAATCTCTCCATGCTCATCAATAGCCGGGTTAATCCTTGTGTAATCATTACTTCCATAGATTAATGTAGACCCGCTTTGTGTAGTCTTATTATTTGCATTGTCTGATTTGCTTCCACAGCCTGTAAGTACACCACCTGCCAACATGCATACAGCTAATGTTGTTGCAAGCACTCGTGATAATTTTCTTCGTTTCATCGTTTTCTCCTCACGCTGTCTATTTTCTTTCAATGCAATTTATTGTATAAGAAATAGAATAAATCCACAAGCCAGGTAGGGGGATATAGAATCTCTTAATCACTCAAAAAGAGAGGACTTCGTCAAAAAAGTCCTCTCATCTCTCACGAATCTTTCCGTGTTACTGTTTTCTGAATTTCACCATTCCTGATTTCTGTTCCACTTCTTGATTCTTTTTTATTATCTTTTTCTTTTTTTCAGTACAACAACAATTGCTGCCATGGAAAGAATAACACCTGCTGCCGCCGGAATGATCGGTGTAACATCACCTGTCTTTGTTGCTTTTCCATTTTTTCCGTTCACTGTTTTTCCACCATTCTGCTTACCTGCTGTTGTCGCCTGATGTTTGCCATCAGAACCTGATCCATTATTCTTGTCAGATCCTGTAGCACCGTTTCCATTTCCACTTCCCGGTTTTGATGGGTTCGACGGTTTTGATGGGTCGGATGGTTTTGATGCATTATCTTTCTCATCATTCAGAGCTTTAATTGCGTTCTGCAGATCAAGAACTGCTGCGTCAACGATTGGCTGTTCGTAAACAGAAAGTTCCTCGTTTGCCATAACTGCTTCTGCTTTCGCAAGAGCCGCATTGAACAGTGCAACATTTTCTGCGCTGTATCCGGTCAGATCCATTGCTTTTGCTTTTCCAATGATCTCTTCCAGTACGGACTTGTCTGCTTTGTAACGAAGTGCTGTCATTGCTGATGTAAGAACTTCTTTTGCCTTGTCTACGTCTTCCTGTGTTGCAGACTCATCTGCAAGTACTTTCTTCGCTGCATCAAGTGCTGCTTCGAATGTATTCCATCCTGCGCTGAGATAATTCTCTTTCTTATAATCAGCTGTGGAATCTACCAGTTTCTGAAGAGATGTCTTGTCCCCTTTCTTGATCAATGCATCTGCTGCACGAAGAAGCTGCTGATCTGCCTCTACAACATCTGCCTCCATTGCATCACCATCTTCAATCACTGCTTTCGCATTCTCAAGTGCTTCTACAAATGCATCTTTTTCTTCTCCATCAATATACTGATCAAGATCTAATGCACTGTATAATGTATAGTGATTCTGCAGATTCGTCTTATCTCCTGCTTTAAATCCAAGTTTCTGGATTTCTTCAATCAATGCATCTCTCGTGCCATCAATTGTGCTCTGACTGGACTGGATATTTGCACTGACTGATTTTGCATAAGCAAATACCTTGTTAAAGCTCTCCTGTACACTCTCGATTGCTTCATCTACTTCTCCATTGTCCACACATTTCTGTGCAACAGAGATTACCTGATCCAAAAGACTCTTGTCTGTTGTTACTTTATCGCTCAGGTTAAACAGTCTGAATGCATCAATACCAACATTACCGTAGAAGAAATAGTACGGTGCCGGCTTATTAAGGTTAAGTCTTACTTTTTCCGCCTCAAATTCGTCAAATGAAAATACCTTGGACTGTGCGCCTAACTCCTCTCCCTTAACTACTGCAATCCACTCAGTTCCATTCCAGTACTCAATGTCCAAATCATCAATACCGTAGTATCCTGGCCAGAACCAGTCTAATGCAACTTCCGCTGCATTTACCTTTACCGGATCAGCAAAAGTAACTTCAAGTGATGTCGGGAACACTGATGGATACCATGCTTCATTATTCTTTCCGTCTAATGCCTTTGCAACGTTTGCGCTGTCGCCGGATGTTCCGTTATCTGTAACAGAGCTATAATCCTGTTCCAGACTTTCTGCTGTACCTAATGCAACTTCATTTACATAGTCCGCTGTAAATACAGCACTCATCTGGCGTCTTCCAAGGAATAATGCAGCTTTTACTGTTTCTTTTGATTTTGTGAGTGCAAATGGTTTTGTGTACTCATCAGAGAACCACATTGGATCATTTCCATCTGTTGTATATCTGATCTGGAGATCATCAAACTCGCTGGAAATCGTAACTTTATCTTCCGCTCCGAGCATTTCCTTATCCGTTGGTTTAATTGTTACTATCAATTTATCCCAAATTCCAAGAAGTGCATCTTTCGCCTTATCAACACTCTTCTTCATCAGATTCAGCTCGGTAACTGTGCATTCTTTGTCTTGCAGAAGTTCTATTGCTGCATCTAACTGGTTGTCCAGATCTGCTGCTGTATTAACATAGCTTGCCCAATCTTCGTTTACATCTCTTCCTTCATATACTTCTTCTGCTTCACTGCAGGAATCTCTTAATTCGATTGCTGCTTCTCCAACCTTGATTGCTTTGAGAAGGATCTGTGTATTATCATAATACTCATCTGATTTCTCTTCTTCTACAACCTTCTCTGCTGCCTGGATTAGTTCCACAAGATGTGCTTTCTGTACATCAAGAACTTTACCTCCCATTTTATCCAGAAGATCTTTCGCCTGATTGATTACGCCCTGAAGTTTCTCAGGAGTTGAGTTGAAGTCGATTGTGTAAGTTTCTCCCGCCTCTGTCGGGAAGGAAATCTTGTTGTCTGTGATAGCTGTTGTCTCTACTTTTGTTCCATCAGATTTCTTTACTGCATAAGCTGCGATATTCTCATATTCACCTGTAAATGTATTTCCATTTCTTGATTTAATCTCGAAACGATCTGCTTTACCTTCCGACCAGTTCATATCGATTTCAAAGTTGCCTCTTGCAACGATACCTTCTACATGACCTGTATTCCACTGCTCCGGAACTGCCGGCAGGAACTGTACATAACCAAGCTGGCTCTGAAGAAGCATCTCATTTACACCTGCTGTATAACCGAAGTTACCATCGATCTGGAAGATTGGGTATCCTTTGTAGTTTTCTCCTCCACCGTGTGATGAAAGAAGATTTGTCAGGAATCCAGAATTTCCACCACCAACTGCAGACTGTACGATCTGGAATGCCTCTTTAGAGTGTCCTGTACGTGCCCAAAGATTCAGTTTGTGTGCTTTTGACCAACCTGTTGCATCCAGTCCTCTTTCGTTCAGGGATACGATTGCTGCATCCATGAATTCCGGATTGTCTTTGCTGATCATATTACATGGATATAATGCCATCAGATGTGACAGATGGCGGTGCGGTGGCTGTACTCCTCCACTCTGTGCGCCAAGGCTCTGTCTCCACTGTGGGATATCAATCTCACCAAGGTCTCCTGCCTGTGCTTTTCCGAAATGTGTTTCTTCATACCACTCTTTTACCTGTCCGTCGTCACCAACTAATACAGGATCAAGTTTAGACTGTTTTTCTTTCCACTCTGCAACCAGATCTGCATCAACGCCTAATGTCTCTGCTGCCTGGATCGTATTCTCAAAGTGCTGCCAGATAAACTGCTGGTCATATGATGCACCATTTACGATCGGTCCATTCTCCGGTGAGTAAGAAGGAGCTGATACATAACGCTGCTGATACTCACTCCAGTAAAGAGCCTCATTCCAGAAGTTTGCAACTTCTTTCAGAGATGGATACAGTTCGTTTTTTAGGTAATCTGTATCTTCTGTATACAGATAATACTCGTATGCATTCAGAAGTGCCCATGCAGAACCGATTGGATTCCATCCGGCTGCGTTGTTCTTCTGTCCAAGTGCTGAGAACATATATGGTGTACTGAAGCATCCTACGAGCCATCCGTTCTCTTCACCCTCGTTGCTCTTAATACCAAATGCTGCTGCAGCTGCATAACGTCCTGCTTTTTTCAGAACATTCAGGTAATCATTGTATGCTGTCTGACATTCTGCAAGGTTACTTGCTAGTGTCGGCCAGTAGTTCATCTGAACATTGATATTGAAGTGGTAATCTCCACCCCATGCAAAGTTTCCTTCTCCCCAGACGCCCTGAAGGTTTGTCGGAAGAGCGCCTTCTCTTGATCCGGCAATTGTCAGATAACGTCCAAACTGGTAACAGATTACTTCCAAAGCTCTCTGCTCTGCTGTAGTCGGAACCTCGCCTCCATTGTTCTCTACCATATTACGGTACTTCTGAATCAGTTCATCTGTAGGAATCTGTGGAATTTCTTCATCAAACCCTAATTCCATACGTGAGAACAGTGCAGAGTGATCTGCTACATGATCTGCTTTCAGTGTTTCATATCCTTTTTTAGATGCTGCCTTGATTCTTTCTGTAACTGCATCATGTGGATCTTCTCCGCGGAAATTTGGAAGCTCCATCTTATAATCTGTGCCACAAGCAAAGATCAATGTAACTGCATCTGCATCAGATACACTGATTGCTGGAGTTGCTCCACTTGTATCAGTCGAGATGCTTCCTCCTTCATTTACAACTTTCAGCTGTGCTTCTACTTTCAAACCGTTTCCGCCTAATGCATCACGCATTGTGATTGTATCGCCGTCAACTGTATTTGTATAAGCACTTCCTCCAATCAGATTCTCCAGATTTGTCTTAAAGCTGACTTTTCCCTTTTGGTCTGCACTCAGACGTACTGCCATAACATTGTCTGGATAACTGTTAAAGTATTCTCTTGTGTAATGAACACCTTCATAATCATAGTTTACTGTTGCCAGAGCTGTACGCATATCCAGATCTCTAACATAATTAGATACCTTCGAGGAATCCTGGTTATTAGAAATATACAGGTTTGCATAATCTGTCGGTGCGTCATATCCTGTCAGATTACCCATAAGCTTATTCAGCTCATCCATTGCTTCACCTTTTGTATTGGTTCCACTTGCCTGATAGGAATCTTCATCAAATCCAAAAACATAGGTTGATTTATCATCCAATCTCTCACGGATCGCATTCAAATCATCTTTGATCTTCTGAAGATCCTCTTCTGTCTCAGTCGGATTTGTTGTACCATACGTATAATTAGAACTATTTGTCGGTCCACCTTCCCAGACAGTTTTTTCATTGATATGGATCTTGTCTTTATTAACCCCACCAAAAACAAGACCTCCCATATAACCATTTCCGATTGCCAGTGACTGTGTCTGCCAATCTGTTGCCGGTTCATCATACCAGACTCTCAAAAGATTATCATTCTTTGCAGTTTCTTCTGCGATAGCCGCCACCGGTTCCTCTGCAAAAACGGTTGTCGGAACTAACGAAACAGCCATTGCTGCAGCTGTTGTAATTCCGATAAGTTTTTTTAACCTTCTTCTCATTCTTTTGCCTCCTAGTTTTTTAGGTGAACAGTTTTCTTTCTGTCCCTGCGTTGTGTTCACATTCTTTTGCAAATCACAACTTCACAGACATTACTGCCTGCATAAACCTCCTTCCGCTTCTTTTATATTTCAACAGCTCCTGTAACCTCTGTTGTTTACATTGCTACCACTGTTTATTTATACGTTTCACAGAATATACAATTTTTCTTCACATTTTAAACATATTTTTTTCACATTTAGTCGTTCTAAAATTATACCATAGCCACTGAATAAAATCTTGGACAATATAGGACATAAAATATAACGTTTTTCACTTTTCCGTTTTTTTGTATATTTCTTTTTTATTTTTCATTACACTTTTTGTATATTTTTCTGTCATTTTCTTTCTTATTCAACATAGCTTTTATACTATTTGCCAATATGCAAAAAACCATATGCTATTTTTATAAATAATCGCGTATATTTATTCATTTAAAAAAGCTCCGGTGATTTCAAAAAACACCAGAGCTTCAAATCTTTTATATCTAGTTTTATTTTTAACTTTCTTTGCCTTCCCCGGCAAAGTATTCTTTCACAAGTCTCACAACAACACCTGACAACAGAAATACTGCAATCAGGTTCGGAATCGCCATCAGACCATTGAATGTCTCGGCAATATTCCACATCAGTCCAAGTTCCATTGTAGCACCTACAATTGCAACCAACGCATAGAGTACCATGAATGGCTTATTCGCTTTTGTACCAAGAAGGAATTCCACACATCTCGTTCCGTATAATCCCCATCCGATAATCGTAGAAAATGCGAAGCAGCACATTGCAACCGCTGTAAAGATAGATACCCAGTTTCCATAAGTGGATGTAAATCCAAGAATAGTAAGTTCTGCTCCTGCCGCCTCTCCATATCCAACCGGAACACCGCTGCACAGAATAACGAGTGCTGTCAATGTACAGATTACAATGGTATCAACAAATACTTCGAAGATTCCGAAAAATCCCTGCTTTACAGGCTTTTTCGTATCTGCACATGCATGTGCGATAGAACCTGTACCAAGTCCTGCCTCATTAGAGAAGATTCCTCTGGAAACACCTTTCTTCATACTCATAAAGAAAGATCCCACGGCGCCTCCGGTCACAGATGCCGGTGAAAATGCACCTTCGAAAATGGATCCAAATACGCTCGGAATGTTCTGGAAATTCAGAACAACAACGCCAAGTGCCAAAATCACATAAATTGCTGCCATAAATGGAACAAGCTTTTCTGTAACCTGACCAATTCTCTTAATTCCTCCAAGAAGGATCATGCCGATCAGGATAGCAAGTACAATTCCGATAATCAGATTCAATGTTCCAACAGAATCCTTTTCTATGATTCCATAATTAAAAAGTGCAGAATCGATTGCTGTTGTAATTGTATTCACCTGTGTTGCATTTCCCGTTCCAAATACAGTCAAAACTCCGAATGCAGCGAACAGATAAGCCAGCCAGTGCCAATGCTTTTTCAGACCATTTTTGATATAATACATCGGTCCACCGACACGATCTCCTTCCGCATTCGTCTCATGGAAATGAACTGCAAGAGTAACTTCTGAAAACTTTGTACACATTCCAAGAAGTGCTGAGATCCACATCCAGAACACTGCGCCCGGTCCTCCGATTGCGATAGCACCGGCAACCCCGGCGATATTTCCGGTTCCGACCGTCGCCGCCAGCGCGGTACAAACTGCCTGGAACGGAGTCAGTGCACCGTCAGATGCATCTCTTTTGCGGAGCATCCTTCCGATCGTCACTTTCATCGCATACGGAAATTTTCTAATCTGAAGGAACCCGGTTCTAATACTCAGATAGAGTCCTACTCCAATGATGCAGATCATGGCTGGAACGCCCCAGATAAAGTTATTCACAGCACTATTTACTGATTCTATCGTAGATAACATACTTCTTCAATTCCTTTCTTCTATGATATTATTACGTCGACTGTTCATCACATTAAATCGATAAATCATTAAAATAACTTTTAAATTATACCATAAAAGTAGGGAAATGTATAGAATTATTCCAATACTTCTTTTGAATCAAACTGATCCATAAACTCCGCATACTTTGCTGAATTTTCAAATACCGGCTTATAATTTTTAACAAGCTCTCTGCTTCTTGCTGCTTTTTCTTTCAAAAGTCCATAGGCTCCAAGTGCAAACATCTTCGCAGTGACAATATAAGCTTCTTCCTCATCCGTCACTTCAAATTCTACCTGATGGAGTCCACCCTTTACACCACCTGTATTAAATGTATATACAGGCATTAAGTGCTGGACATCACCGACATCTGTTGATCCTCCCGTATGTCCTGAGGCCTCGATCACATTTGTTTCCGGTGCAGAAAGTTCTGCTGCTCTTTTTAATTCTGGGAGTACTTCTTCCGCAAGTGTCGGAAGGTATCCCGGAAGTGTTGTGATTTCAACCTTCGCTCCCATTGCAGTAGCTCCTGCGTGAAAGGATCGGTCTGTTTTCTTCGCTGCATCTGTAAATGCCTCGATTGTTTTAGCTCTTACCAATGTCTCTACTACAACTTCATCAGGCACTACATTTACCAGGTTGCCACCCTTTGTAATGATCGGATGGACACGGACACAATCCTCATCACGGAATGTCTCTCGATTCAGACCGAGTGCCTGCAGACCAAGTGACGCCGCCGACAGAGCATTTACACCTTGTTCCGGTGTTCCTGCCGCATGGGCTGCCTTACCTAAACAACGGATCACTTTAGATACAAATCCATTTCCGGTTCCGCTTCCTACTATGATGTCATCCCCCGGTGCAATGTGATGTGTAATACAAAGATCAATATCATCAAATGCGCCGATACGAAGCAGCTCACATTTTCCACCGCCATATTTTATTTTTCCCTGTGCGCGCAGCTCATTCTTAAATCCAATCTCACCATACTCTTCCGCCGGTGTTGCAAAAAACACCACCTGTCCATCCAGTTTTTCCGCGATCTCCGGAACTGTAAGAGCCAGTGCCGCACCAAAGATTCCAGCCATCTGTGCATGATGTCCGCAGCAATGTGCCGCATCTGTCTCTGGATTCGCATGAGCATGCTCCGGAATCCTAAGTGCATCAAGCTCTCCAAGAAGTGCAAGGCTTGCTGTATCTTTCTTTTCTTCATTTAAATACGCTTTTGTTCCTGTAATTGCAAGTCCGGTTTCTGTGCGCAGACCTAATTCTTTCATCTTCTTTATGAATTTTTCTGCTGTATTGAATTCTTTATAACCAAGTTCTCCATGATCGTATATATCTCTGGCAAATTCAATGATCTCATCTCTGTGCTGATCGATTGCTTCCAGGATTAATTTTTCTGTCTGATCCATTTTCATCACTGCCTTTCTTAATTATTGAAGCTCCTCCGGGATCCACCATAATCCATCATTGTTTTCTTTCATATACTGTTTGAATTCATCTGAGTGGTATGCGTCCACGATTGCCTGTGCCCAATCTGCATCTTTGTTCTCTTCTTTTACAACAACCTGAAGTACAAGATAATCTGAAATATCTTCATTGGCCAGTGCTGTAGAAGCATCAATGCCTGCATTATATACAACACTTCCTGTGATTGCAATATAATCAAAATCAGATTCTGCTGCCGGAATTGTCATGCTGTTCATTTCTGTAAATTCAATATTATGTGGGTTCTCTACAATATCATCCTGTGTAACTGTGGATGGATCAGCATTCTCGTCAAGCTTGATCCAGCCGATTTTCTGAAGCATCAGATAGCAGCGTGCTGTGTTGGACGCATCATTGGGGACTGCAACCTTCGCACCATCCGGGATTTCATCTACAGAATCGTATTTTTCTGAATAAACTCCTGCCGGAACAGTTGGAATCGGACTGATTGCAACCAGATCTGCGTTATAACTCTGATTGAAACTGTCCATGTATGCTGTATGCTGTTCTACATTGACATCTACATCTCCATCATTCAGTGCAACATCTGCTGTCTGAAGATCTGAGAGGTCAACAGCTTTCAGTGTATATCCTTCTTTCTCAAGAATTGGAACGATTGCATCTTCGAAAAGTTCTGTATATGGTCCCTGGGATTTTCCATAGACGATTTCCTTTTTCTCTGATGTATCCGCGTCACTTTTCTTCGTATCTCCTGAACCTGAATTCCCGCATGCCGCCAGGCTGAATGCTGTTGTTGCTACTAATAATCCTGCAATAATTTTCTTGATTTTCATAATATAATTCTCCTCGTTCTTTCTTAATCAATTATCTATGTTGTCTGAGTTTTCTTGAAATTGTATTTCCTGCAAGCTGAAGGATCTGTACAAATACAACCAGTACAACTACAGTAAAGATCATCAATGGTGTATTCATCCTCTGATATCCATAAGTCAGTGCCAGGTCTCCGACACCTCCTCCGCCTACATATCCGGCCATTGCGGATGCTCCAAGCAACCCGATCGTACCTGTTGTCAATGCGAGTACGATAGATCCAAGTGTTTCCGGAAGCAGAAAATACCGAATCGTCTGCCAGGTAGATGCCCCCATTGCTTCAGCCGCTTCCAGAATACCGGGATTAATCTCCAGTAAACTGTTTTCCATCAATCGTGCAAGATACGGACTGATATAAATAACGAGCGGGACAAGTGATGCTGTACTTCCGATGGTCGTTCCGACAATCGCCCTTGTCAACGGCATGATCGCTACCAGTAAGATCACAAATGGAATACTTCTTACTATATTAATATAGATACTTACAATATTGTAAAGAATCAGATTCTCTATCAGTCCTCCCTTACGGCAAAGCACAAGGATCAGTGCCAAAATAATTCCTATGATTGTTCCAATAATCAGTGACCATGCAACCATATATAATGTCTGTCCCCCACTGGTCAGTAACTTTTCCAGTGATACTCCAAAATACTCTTGTTCCATTAAATCGCCTCCACTCTTTCTCTGATGACTCCATTCCCATCAATCTGTTTCTCAGCTTCTAATATTTTCTCTTCCGTTCCGATCAGCTGCAAAATGAACACACACATTACATTCTCCTGCAATTCCTGCACGGTCGCCCCCAGAATATTTACTACAATTCCATCCACGTGACAGATATCTGAAATCACAGGTCGTTTTACACTGCTTCCGATAAACTTAAGCCTCTCTACCCGGAAATGTTCTTTCTGTTCTTTCACAAGACTTAGAATGCTTTCCGGAATCTGATCATTTACTACAGTCTGAACGAATCTTCTTGTAACAGGTGCCTGTGGCTTTCCGAATACATCAAGCACACTTCCGGCCTCCACTACTTGTCCGTTCTCCATAACTGCTACTTTATTACAGATCATCTGAACAACCTGCATCTGATGTGTGATCAGAAGGATTGTAACTCCCATCTCCCGGTTGATCTTCTTAAGCAGTTTCAGAATGGATTCTGTAGTTTGTGGATCCAGTGCACTTGTTGCCTCGTCACAGAGCAGGATGTCCGGTGTTGTTGTCAGTGCCCTTGCGATTCCCACTCTCTGTTTCTGTCCTCCCGAAAGCTGGCTTACATAAACATCTTTCTTATCTTCCAGTTCTACAAACCGGAGTACTTCTTTTACTTTCTTATCAATCTCTTCCTTTGGTGCCTTTTCAAGAATCAATGGCAATGCAATGTTGTGATACACTGTTTTTGATTCAAGAAGATTAAATTGCTGAAAAACCATTCCGATTTTTCTTCTAAGCTTGCGAAGCTGCGTTTTTTTCAGATTCCCAAGATTTTCTCCCTGGACTATAACATTTCCCGTATCCGGTGTCTCTAATCCATTTACCAACCGGATCAAAGTTGATTTACCTGCTCCGGAAAATCCAATAATTCCGTAGATGTCACCTTTCTCTACATGAATGCTAACATCCTGCAGCGCATGTACTGTACCGTATTTCCCGGAAAATGTTTTGTTTGCATGTTCTACTTTTATCATACCTATCACTCCATCTATCATTTGATGTAACTTTGTTACTTTTCGCATCTCAGATTCGATAGGCGTATGATACACCTATTAACCTACTACGTCAATAGGTATTATATGATTTCGTCGCTTTGTTTTATATTCCTATCATTTTAGTGGGTTGTTAGTGCATTTTTTCCAGTATTTTTTCAATAATTTCTCAATCACAAAATTTTCATTGCATTACCATAGGGCTTTCGATTATAATAGAAATGTTATAGACGATATAAAACGAAACAATTTCAAAATGTATCGTTTTTTGAGATTGTCTCTGAATGATTACAAGTATTTTTTTTAGAAAGGATTAACTAATTCATGTGGATTGCAGATAATTGGAAAGATTACGAAATTCTTGACTGCTCAGGTGGCGAAAAGCTTGAGCGTTGGGGAAATTATCTTCTTGTCCGTCCGGACCCGCAGGTCATCTGGGATACTCCTAAGAAGAACCGCGGTTGGAAAGAGATGAACGGACATTATCACCGTAGCAAAAAGGGTGGCGGTGAATGGGAGTTTTTTAGTCTCCCACAGCAGTGGCAGATCCATTACGGTTCTCTCACATTTAATTTAAAACCATTTAGTTTCAAGCACACAGGACTCTTCCCTGAGCAGGCAACTAACTGGGACTGGTTCTCTGAAAAGATTAAGAATGCTGGACGTCCGGTCAAGGTGCTGAACCTTTTTGCTTATACCGGAGGTGCTACACTTGCAGCGGCAGCTGCCGGAGCGCAGGTTACTCATGTAGATGCATCTAAGGGTATGGTGACATGGGCAAAGGAGAATGCGGTTTCTTCCGGTCTGGGAGATGCACCGATCCGCTGGCTTGTCGATGACTGTGTGAAGTTCGTTGAGCGCGAGATCCGCCGTGGCAACACTTATGATGCAATCATTATGGATCCGCCATCATATGGGCGTGGACCAAAAGGCGAGATCTGGAAGATTGAAGATATGATCCATCCACTCATCAAGCTTTGTATAAAGATTCTTTCCAAGGATGCACTGTTCTTCCTTGTGAATTCTTATACAACAGGACTTGCTCCTGCCGTACTTACCTACATGATCTCAACTGAATTAAAACCTTGGAACGGACATGTAGATTCTCAGGAGATCGGACTTCCTGTTACAGATTCAGGATTGGTTCTTCCATGTGGTGCTTCCGGTCGTTGGGAACGTGACTAGCAGAATCCCAATTATAATTCGTTTGTTACTGGCTTTAAATTTCTGAGTCAGTGGCTATAAATTGTACCTGTGCAAAACGTTACTGCTCACAGTAACTTCTAAACAGCTACAGCAATATTCTAAACAGCAGAAAAGACCAGAGATTCTTGTTTCAATTTGTAAAACAAGCCTCTGGTCTTTTCATTTATTTATGCTGTTCTTGAACTCCCCTGACAGATTTCTTCAAACTCTTTTAATTTCTGTCTTGCCTGCGGACTTAAGTTTCTTGGCACTTCAATCTGAATCGTTACATACTGGTCTCCGTGAATGGATGAATCTTTCATCGAAACAATTCCCTTACCTCTCAGACGAATCTTGGAACCCGATTGTGTTCCCTCTTTAATCTTACACATAACATCTCCATACAGTGTATGGACCAATGCCTCACCTCCGAAAACAGCTGTTGTATACGGAACAGATACGGTTGTATATACATCCATACCTTTTCGCTCATATCCAGGTTTCGGAGCAACTGTTACTTTCAACAGAAGATCTCCGGCTTCACCACCACCGGTTCCCGGCATTCCCTTTCCTCTTAAACGGATTGACTTTCCGCTATCAATACCTGCCGGAATATGAACCTTCAGTGACTGTCCCGGTTGTCCTGGATTTTCCGGATTACTCAGAGTAATAACCTTATCTCCACCAAATGCAGCCTCGTCAAATCCTACAATGATACCTGCCTTGATATCAGAACCTTTTGATTTAAAGCTTTCACCTCCAAATCCTCCGGTAAATCCTGATGACCTTCTGCTGCGACCTGAAGCACTTCCTCCATGGAACATATTTCCAAAAATGTCACCAAACATGTCATCCATGTCGCCACCTTCGAAATGATACTCCTGATATCCGCTTCCCGGTCCGCCATAACTACGGTAAGTACCGCCTCTGAATCCACCGTTTCCACCGAATCCTCCAAAGCCACCTGCACCTGCATTTCCATATCCGGAACCTGCGGAACCACTCTGGTCAAATGCAACGTGACCGAACTGGTCATACAGTTTCTTCTTCTCCGGATCACTCAGTACAGAGTACGCCTCCGTCACCTCTTTGAATTTCTTCTCCGCTTCTTTATCTCCAGGATTCGTGTCCGGATGATACTTCTTCGCTAGCTTACGATATGCTCTCTTTATCTCTTTATCCTCTGCGCCCTTTGACAGTCCAAGCACTTCATAATAATCTCGTTTCATTCTTTCCACATCCTTCCGAATCTCTTGTTGTTTTGAACATATATAGTTTATTATTTCTCTGTGTTCTACTTGTAATATAGCAGACATTTTTCAAACTGTCAATACAACAAATTAGATTTGTCTGGTTGGCTCCGTCACTATTGAACTATCACTTCTCGTTTGAATAACCAAGTGCTTTTGTCTCTTTATTGTTGAGGACACATGTAAGGCAGGAGCGTTCCGAATACACTTTGTTCCGTATGTTAGTAAGAGCCAGACAGGCACCACTCACGGTAACTGTTCTGGCTCTTAGTCAATAAATGTATCTGTTCCATTTACAGGAATCCTAACAGACAAATCAAATTTTATTTTAACAACTCCCGCAGCACCTGATTCACCATTCCAGGGTTTGCTTTCCCCTTCATGGCGCGCATTGTCTGTCCAAGCAGTGCTCCGATTGCTTTCTCTTTACCGCCTTTGAAGTCTGCGACTGCCTGTGGGTTGTCTGCGATCACTTTAGCAGCTGTCTCACGGAGTGCACCTTCATCGTTCACCATCTTAAGCCCGTGTTCTTCGACATATTTCTCAGGATCTATATCCTCATGGAAAATCTGCTTGAATACATCTTTTGCCACAGAACTGTTAATGGTTCCTGCCTCCGCAAGATCAATTAATTTTGCCAGGTTCTCCGGAGAGAATGTTAAATCTTCCGGCTCCATTCCATTGTCTTTCATCAGACGGAAGTTCTCTCCGATCAGCCAGTTTGCAACTTTCTTCGGTTTCTCACAGATTGCTGTTGTTGCCTCAAAAAGATCGGCCATTTTCTTAGAACCTGTGATGATCTCTGCGTCATACTGTGGAATATCAAACTGTTCCTTGTAACGCTCCAGCTTCTCCGTACGAAGTTCCGGCTGCTGAGATTTGATTTTCTCGATCCATTCATCACTGATCACGATCGGAACAAGGTCCGGTTCCGGGAAATAACGATAATCCTGTGCATCCTCTTTGGAACGCATTGCATAAGAATGCTCTTTGTTGTCATCCCAGCGTCTTGTCTCCTGTACAACCTGTTTTCCTTCTTCGATCAACTCAATCTGTCTCTGACGCTCGCCTTCAATTGCATGTGCGATTGCCTTAAATGAGTTCAGGTTCTTCATCTCTGTTCTTGTACCAAACTGATCGGATCCGACTTCACGGACAGACAGGTTGACATCTGCACGCATAGAACCTTCCTGAAGCTTACAATCTGATGCGCCTAAATACTGCACGATCATACGAAGCTTCTCAAGATAAGAAATAACTTCTTCTGCGGAACGCATATCCGGTTCAGATACAATCTCTACAAGTGGCACACCGCTTCGGTTATAATCGACAAGTGAAGTATCATCCCACTCATCATGAACCAGCTTACCTGCATCTTCTTCCATATGCATCTCATGGATTCTTACTTTCTTCTTTCCTGAACCACTCTCGATCTCTACATATCCATCTCTGGCAATCGGGAGATACAGCTGGGAAATCTGATAGTTCTGCGGGTTATCCGGATAGAAATAATTTTTACGGTCAAATTTGCATACCTGTGTAATCTTACAGTTTGTTGCAAGACCAATCGCCATAGCATATTCTACAACTTGTTTATTCAACACCGGAAGCGATCCCGGCATACCGGTACATACCGGACAAGTATGTGTATTCGGTGCGCCACCGAATTCTGTGCTGCATCCACAGAAGATCTTTGTCTTTGTAGCCAGCTCAATATGCACTTCCAGTCCAATGACTGTCTCATACTGCTTTGCCATTGTTAACGCACCTCCTTTTCTGACATAAGACCGACAGATGCCGGTGTTTCATGCATCTTCTTTGTCGCACACTCATAGGTATATGCTGCACGGATCAAAGTTTTTTCTTCAAATACATTTCCGATCAGTTGCATACCGATTGGAAGTCCTTTGCTGTCTTTTCCAACCGGAACGCTCATTCCCGGAAGACCTGCAAGATTGACTGAGATTGTATAAATATCTCCCAAATACATCTTCATCGGATCACTTAAGCTCTTTCCAAGCTCCGGAGCAGTTGTCGGTGCTGCCGGTCCGAGAATGATGTCATAATTACGGAATGCACGGTCAAACTCTTTCTTGATTAAAGCTTTTGTTCTAAGTGCCTTCAGATAGTAAGCATCATAATACCCTGAACTTAAGACAAAAGATCCAAGCATGATTCTTCTCTTTACTTCAGGACCAAATCCTTCTGAACGTGTTTTCTTGTACATGTTATGAAGTCCATCGTAATCTTTCGTACGATAACCATATTTCACACCATCAAAACGTTCCAGGTTAGAACTTGCCTCTGCATCTGCGATCGTATAATAAGCAGGGATTGCATATTTTACAAGTCGCAGATCAAACGCCTCAACAATCGCACCCTTTTCCTCGAGTACTTTTGCTGCCTTCATCACAGCATCATTTACTTCAGGATCCAGACCTTCTCCCATATAATCTCTTGGGATTCCAATACGGAGACCTTTCACATCATCTACAAGTGCTTCTGTGAAATCACAATCATCACGATCCATGGAAGTGCTGTCCTTCGGATCATGGGATGCAATTGCCTCAAGAATTGCCGCACAATCCGATACATCTTTCGCTACCGGTCCAATCTGATCTAAAGAAGATCCATACGCGATAAGTCCATATCGGGAAACAGTTCCATAAGTTGGTTTTAGTCCGACAACTCCACAGAAAGAACTCGGCTGACGAATGGATCCGCCGGTATCAGATCCAAGTGCATAATAACATTCGGATGCTGCCACTGCCGCACAGGAACCACCGGAAGAACCTCCCGGAACATGCGCTGTGTTGTGTGGATTGCGTGTCGGTCCGTAATAAGATGTCTCTGTTGTACTTCCCATGGCAAATTCATCCATGTTTGTCTTACCAATGATAACTGCTCCTGCTTTTCTGAGGTTCTCAACTGCCTCTGCCGTATAGGTCGGTTTGAAGTTGGAAAGAATCTTTGAACTACATGTGGTTAGCTGTCCCTCGATACACATATTATCTTTTACTGCAACCGGAACTCCTGCAAGTGGACCTGTCAGTTCGCCCACATCTATTTTCTTCTGAATTTCCTCCGCTTGTGCATAAGCACCTTCTTCATCTATCGTCACAAAGCTATGAATCTCTGACTCCGCTTCTTTGATCTGTCCAATCACTGCATCGACTGCTTCTCGTACAGTTACTTCTTTTGCTTTGATCTTCTCGCCCAGTTCAAGGGCTGTAAGTTTTAATAAATCCATCTGCTCTCACTCCCTTAACCAATTGTCTTCGGCACTTCAAAACTGTCCTCTTTACGAAGTGGTGCATTCGCAAGTGTTGCCTCTTTGTTATCGCCATTTGTCACCACATCTTCACGGAACACATTCTGTACCGGAAATACATGAGACATTGGTTCAATCCCTGCTGTGTCAAGTTCATTTAATGTATCTATATAATCCAGCATCTGTTCCATGTCTTTTTTCGCTGCTTCTTTCTCTTCCTCTGAAAGTTCCAGCTTTGCAAGGATTCCTACATACTCGATTGTTTCATCGGATATTTTATTTGCCAATTTAATCATCCTTTCTTTCTACTCTGTCTTTGCTAATCCTGACAATTTCCAAAATCAGTATCATAAATTTCTCAGCTTATTGCGACCTGTAGCGGTACATATCATAGAAACTGTCATAATTCTGGTTTTTTACTGAGCCGGACGGCGTCAGGATTAAGTCCCCATCATCCACTTCCAGCTCCGTTCCTTCCGGGAAAACTGCATTTCTATAAGATTCTGATCCATCTGTATCATAAAACCAGAGTCCATAATTTTCATAATTGAGATTTTCATTTTCCTTATCATAAAAATCACCAAGATAAATCTTGTAATGAAGCTCCGCCCAGTCGACTCCTGATGCCTCAGTCACATCATACCATCCTGCCGGGAAATCTGTTCCCGCCGTATAAGTGTTTCCGGCTTTCAATGTTACCTGTTCCGTCAGCGGATTTTCTTCCAGCTGCATCTGTTCCGTCTGTGCATTCTCAGAATGAAACTGGACAACCAGTCCTGTATCAATCTTCAGATGACCTCCTGTATACAGTCTCACATCATCCAGATAATCTCCTGCATCCGTATCTGACTCATCTTCACTAAAATAAGAATAGTAATAAATCGAATTCTCAGGATCATCCTGCTGCATGGAGCCTTCTCCTGAGACAAGCTCCACTTCATAAGTCCCTTCCGGGATCTGTGCTCCGATTTCATACTCCCCATATCCTAATACACAGTCATAAGTTGCTCCTGTCTCAGAAAGTTCTCTCGTTGTATTCATATATGGATCATACTCAGACTCCACTTCGCTGCCATCATCATTCCAGTCATAATCTGAGGAATGGAAATCATCCCCAAATGAGGAAATGAACTCACCAACGGAACCTGCAATGCTTGTAAATGCTACGATTGCCACGATAATTCCCGCAAGAATTCCACTGATTTTCCTTGCCTTTTTCTGTTCCTCGTAAGATCCTGCATGAACCTTCCTTGCCGGATTAAATACCGTCGGCCCACCCAGCTGCATCTGCCCTGTCTGTGGGATTTCCATCCGCGGATTTTCTTTTTGCTGATATTCTGTCTGCGTTCTTTTCCGTCCGTTATGACTCTCACAGAGATGTCCCGCATCCTGCTTTTTCTCCCGTTTTTTTGTCTCTCCAGTCTCATTCTGTCGTTTCTGGGAATATGTCATTTTTTTCTTGCGATCAAAGCTGCTCTCATTCAGCCTGTAATTCTTTTTCTCCAGCTTTGTGTTATCCAGCCCGCAGGAACTGCAACGGCCATCAATCAATTTACCTCCGCAAAGATAACATTCTTTTTTCTTAAACATAAAGATCCTCCCTCGTTTCTACTCCTTAAGTTTCTGACCACAACATCCTGTGGGCAGTTCTCTTTCTCAGTTCAGACCTTCACATCCAACAGTTTTTTCGTTCAATCCAGGGGGATTGACCCGTTTTTTGTATTTTCTTCTTATGGTTCCAGACGACTTAAGTCTCTTGGGAATAATGTTGTTTCTCTTACATTGTCTTCGTTCATCATCTTCATTGTCAGACGTTCCATACCTATTCCAAGACCTCCGTGTGGTGGCATTCCATGCTTAAATGCACTTAAATACTGCTCCATGCCTTCATCTGTCATCCCTCGCTTCTCCATCTTCTCAAGAAGTTCATGATAATCATGAATACGCTGTCCGCCGGTTGTGATCTCCATTCCTCTGAAAAGCAGGTCAAAACTGAGCGTGTAAGTCGGATCCTCCGGATCATCCATTGCATAGAATGGACGTTTCTTTGATGGATAATGAGTAACGAATACAAAATCTGCATCCCATTCTTCCTTCGCATAACGGCTGATCAATGTCTCTTCCTCTGGTTCCAGGTCAAATGGGTTCTTGATCTTTCTGTCATACTTCTCGGATACCAGTCGTTTGATCTCGTCGAATCTTACTGCCGGAATATTATCTGTCTTCGGTACTTCGATATTCAGAATCTGAAGTTCTCTTGCATACTCTTTCTTCAACAGCTCCATCGTATACTGAAGAAATCCCGTTTCCATTGCCATGATATCTTCAAATCCATCAATATATCCCATCTCGAAATCAAGGCTTGTGTACTCATTCAGATGACGCTTTGTGTTGTGTTTCTCTGCACGGAATACTGGCGCTGTCTCAAAGACTCTGTCGAATACTCCGACCATCATCTGCTTATAGAACTGTGGGCTTTGCTGAAGGATCGCCGGTCTGTGGAAATACTCCAGACGGAAAAGGTTCGCACCGCCCTCTGCACTCTTGGCAGCGATTTTCGGAGTATGGATCTCTGTAAATCCTTCTTTATAAAGGAAATCACGGAACCCTCTTACGATTCCTTCCTGAATTCTGAACTTCGCACGCTCTCTGATATTTCTCAGAGAAATCGGTCTGTAGTTTAATTTTGCTTCCAGAGATGTGTTCAGCTTCCACTTTGCAATCGGAAGCGGCATTGGCTCTGCCGGCTCACTTAAGATCTTCAATTCACCAAGGCGAATCTCAATCCCATTCGGAGCTTTCGCCGACTCTGCAAGCACACCTGTTACCTCTACTGTATCTGCTTCCTTCACATCTTTCAAGTCAAATTTGGAAATATTTTCTTCATATACACACTGAACAAGTCCTTCTCTTTTTCTGAGAATAATGAATGCAATTGTTCCCATATCACGGATCGTATGGATCGCACCATTTACTTTCACTTCGGTTCCAATTCTTCCCTCTTCGAGAAGTTCACTCAGTTCCAATGTTTCCTTCTTTTTTACACCTGTTACAAATTCCATAATTCTTCTCCTTTCAGATTCCAGCATCCCGGGAAGAAGCTTTCTAAATAAAAAAGCCCCGGGATACATCAGTATCCCGGGACGGAAATTACAATCATAATATCCGCGGTACCACCCGCATTGAATCTCAGTCTTCACATTTCAAATCTTATCTCTATCCCTGTGTAAGCCAGATTCCACTCTTTGCATGTAACGTATGCTCCACGTGCTGCCCTACTTCACCTGTTCAGACAGCCAGCTCCCAAGTGTTCCCTTGATTCGCTCCGCTGTCCGGCGCTCTCAGTCGGTGACGCCAACTTCCTGTCAGTTTCTGTGAATCAGAGTCTTGTTCTTAGCCTTTTTCTGGTTCAGCACTTTAGTCTGCTAAAACTTGTTTTCAATATTAGCACAGAGTTTTTTGATTTTCAAGAGGTTTTATTCAAATTGTCACACATTTTAACTTTTCATCAAAACAAGATATTTTCAACCTATCGGTTTTGTGTACTTTCACTAATTTCTCCCTGAACTGTGCTTAATGCCTGATCCATCTGGTTATCTGCTTTTGGATTCTCCTCATCATACTGGTATTCAACTTTCACATCCGGTTCAACACCTTTTCCATTGATGCTTCTTCCATTTGGAGTATAATACTCTGCAATCGTCACTTTCAGACAGGTTCCATCTCCAAGATCCATCAATTGCTGCACAACACCTTTTCCATACGTTGTAACTCCGACAATCTTCGCTGTTCCATAATCCTGTACTGCACCGCTGAAGATTTCAGATGCGCTGGCACTGTACTGGTTTACAAGAACTGCCATTGGTTTCTTAAATTCATGAGTTCCGTCACAAGTGATTTCGTCTGTCTTTCCATTCTTGTCCTTTGTTGATACAATTGTACCTTCCGGAAGAAGCAGACGCAGCATATTTGTAACTGTATCAAGACTTCCGCCCGGGTTGTTTCTCAGGTCGACAATAAGACCCTGCATTCCCTGCTTTTCAAGATCGTCCAACGCTTCTTTAAACTGGTCATAAGTTACTGTATCAAACTCAGACACTCTGATGTAGCCAATCTGGTTCTCCTTCATCTCATATGTAACCGTCTTCACTTCAATCGTATCTCGTGTAGCAGTCAGTTCCAGCTCTTCTCCGTCTCTGAGAACTGTAATCTTTACATCTGTTCCCTTTTCCCCTTTGATCCAGGACACCACCGTATCAAGCTGCTCATCACCAACCTCGTGGTCATCGATTTTCTCCAGGATATCTCCTGCTTTCAGTCCTGCTTTCTCTGCCGGAGAGTCTTCATAGACATTTACAATTGTCGCATAGCCCGTATCCGCATCTTTTGTCAGCGTTGCACCCACACCTGAAAATGTTCCGCTTGTTGATTCCATCAGAGCTTTCGTCTCATCTTCATCATAATAAACAGTGTACTTATCTCCCAGTGCACTCGTATATCCGGAATAAATTCCTTCTGCCAGCTGATCTGTATCAATTTCATCTTCATACAGATAATATTTATCAATCAAAGCATTCAGCTTATTCAGTTTTTTTGATACCTCTTTTTCTGTCACTTTACCGGATGCATAACTGCCGGCTGTGTTCGTAATGACCCTGAATCCCCCAAGGAGAAGCAGGCTGACAAGAACTGTTGCAAGAATTCCGGTAACAATCCCGGCTCCATATCCCTTTTTCTTTTTCTGTTCCATTGTCTGTCCCTTTCGCTGTTATTTAAAGAAAAGGACAAAGCAGAATCTTCCACTTTGTCCCCCTTTATTCTTTGAATCACTTTCATGTAAACATGAAAGGAAGATTTTGAATCCCTTTGTCTTACATATAATTATTCGGATTCACTGGTGTTCCGTTAAGCTCCACCTGGAAATGTAGATGTGCTCCGGTTGAATATCCTGTAGAACCAACATATCCAATCTGTTGTCCTTTTGCTACTCTCTGACCGGCACTCACACAAATTGAGCTGTGATGCATATACTTTGTCACCAATCCATTTCCATGGCTTATAACAACCCAGTTTCCCGCACTATTGCTCCAGCCTGCCGTAATGACTGTTCCTGCTGCTGCTGCATATGTAGGTGTTCCTGTCGGTGCAGCATAATCATTTCCTTTATGTGGTCTTGAGTCAAAAGAACGAACCTCACCGAAATAACTGGACTGGTATGTCATTCCCGGACATGGATGTGTAAAATATCCACTTCCGCTCACTACGTTTCCGCTGGAAGCCGGTCTGGAACTACTGCTTCCGTTACTACTGCTTCCGCTATTGTTCTTCTTTGCCGCCGCAGCAGCTGCAGCAGCCGCCGCTGCCTGCTCTTCCTGAAGACGTTTTGCTGCTTCTGCTTTCGCCTTGAGGTCTGCAAGAAGGTTCGCATTATCTGTAATCTGATTCTGAATCTCCGCAATCTGTGCTTCCTTACTGCTGATCAGTGTCTGCGCCTCTGTCTGCTGACTCACCAAGCTTGTCTGCAATGTATTCAGTTTCTCATACTCCTCTTTAAGCTTTGCTTCCTTTTCTTCTACAGCTTTCACCGTTTCCTGAAAAGCAACAAGCATATCTCTGTCATAGGAAGAAAGCTTTGATACATACTCCGCTTTATTGAGCAGATCACCAATATTGCTGCTGGACATCAGTATCTCAAGGAACTTGGTATTACCACCCTCATACATGAATTTGATTCTCTTCTTCATGCTGTTATACTGATCATCCTCATCAACCTTCGCCTGTACAAGCTCTTCCTCAGCTGTTGAAATTTCAGTTTCCTTGGCACTTAATTCTTCCTGCGTCTTATTCATCTGGTCAATTATGGAATTAAGTTTCGCAGCAAGTGTATCTTTTTCAGCCTGAGCTGCACTCTTCTGTGATTGCAGCTCATCTGCTTTTTTCTGCGCTTCATCAATTGTCACAGCACCGGAAGTAATTGTCATTGACAGCATCATTCCGACTGACAGAACCAGTGCTGTCACCTTTCTCATCCGTCTTTTCATAGGTATCTCCTATTACACTCTTAAGTGCTTACGAACAGTGAAGTAACTTCCGAGGAATCCAATTCCAATTCCCATTGCAAGCCCGATTGGCAACAAATAGATATATACATTTCCAACCGGAAGGAATGTAATGATATTCTTCAGAATACTAAACTTCTCCATAATATATACTACAGCCTTGTCATAAAGGAAATATAACAGTGCAAGCGGAATAACTGCACCGAATAATCCAATGATCAGACCTTCGATCACGAATGGTGATCTTACTACAAAGTCCTTCGCTCCAATATATTTCATGATTGCAATCTCTTCTTTTCTGACAGTAATACCTGTTGTTACCGTATTACTGATCAGGAAGACTGATACTCCGAGAAGAATTGCGATAATCGCAATTGAAACATATGCAACAAGCATATTCACACTGGAAAGTGTGTTCGCTACAACATCTGACTTATTGACCTGTCTGACTCCGTCCAGACTCTGCGCAAATTTAACCAGATCCTGCTGCGTAGCTGAAAGAGACTTACTCTTCGCGATCAGATCCTTATTATCACCTTTTACAGTCTTCATGTAGACTTCATAGTTATCAGAATGTGCCAGCGGGTTATCATCCTTAAAACCTTCTGCAAGTTCCGGGTTGTCTCCAAAATACTCTTTCTGGAATTCTGCCCATGCATCATCTGCTGACACATACTTCACTTCCGAAACATCATCACGGGACTCAAGCTGCTCACCGATCTCTTTCTTCTGTTCCTCTGTTGCATCCTCATTAAATAATACGGTGATTGCAACCCCCTCTTCTGCGCTTTTAATAATATACTGGAAGTTAACAAGTATCGAGAAAAACAATCCAAACAGGAAAATACATGCTGACATCGTCGCTATGGATGCGAGTGAAAACATCTTGTTTCTCCAGATATTCTTAACGCCCTGCTTTCCAACGTATCCAAATGTACTAATCCTCATCTATATACCCACCTTTTTTCTCATCACTGACGATTACGCCCTGCTTCATAGTAATGACGCGTTCGTTCATCTCGTTTACGATCTCCTGGTTATGTGTAACAACAAGTACTGTTGTTCCACGCTCATTTGCCTCTTTCAACAGACTCATGATCTCCCATGAGTTTGTCGGGTCAAGGTTTCCTGTCGGCTCGTCCGCCAGCAGAATGGCAGGTTCATTTACAATTGCTCTTGCAATCGCTACTCGCTGCTGCTCTCCACCTGAGAGTTCCTTTGGGAATGACTTATACTTCTGTGCAAGTCCTACCAGTGACAGAGCTGCCGGTACCTTCTTCTTGATCACACGGGTCGGTGTCTCAGTCACACGCAAAGCGAATGCAATATTCTCATAAATATTACGATCCTTCAGAAGACGGAAATCCTGGAATACAACTCCAAGTCCTCTTCTGTATTTAGCAATGTTTCTGTGTTTCATACGGTTCAAATTCTGGCCGTTGACGATAATTGTACCCTCGGTCGGATTCAACTCTTTCATGATCAATTTGATCAATGTAGACTTACCTGATCCACTGTCACCAACGATGAATACGAACTCTCCGCGTTCAATCTTCACGGAAACACCATTCAAGGCTGCATGACCTTTGGAATACTCCTTCGTCACATTCCTTAATTCAATCATATGTTCCTCCTAAAACTTATCTATACTCCTACGGTTCTAGTACTCTAATGTCTCCATATACTTCATATACTTTACTACCATTAAGGCAATCTTGAAAGTAATGGCATCCTCAAACACACGCAGATCCAGACCGGTACTCTTCTGAAGCTTATCCAGTCTGTATACCAGTGTATTTCTGTGGATATAGAGCTGTCTGGATGTCTCTGATACATTGAGGCTGTTCTCAAAGAACTTATTGATCGTTGTCAATGTCTCTTCATCAAAGTCATCCGGAGATTTTGCTTCGAAAATCTCTTTGATAAACATCTTACAAAGTGGCAGCGGCAGCTGATAGATCAGACGACCGATTCCAAGTGTTGTATAAGCAACGATATCCTTCTCATCAAAGAAAATCTTACCTACATCAAGTGCAAGCTTCGCCTCTTTGTATGACTTGGATACTTCCTTGATATCACTTACGATGGTTCCGTATGCAATATGGATCTGCTCGTCGCCTCCCTCTGCCTGGAGCGTATCCAGCATCTCTTTCGCCATCTTCTCAAGTTCCTTATTGCCGTCCTTATCTGAGAGTTCTTTCACAACAATAATATTCTTCTCATCAACAGCTGTGATAAAGTCTCTTGACTTTCCTCCCAGAAGATTTCTCACATTATCAAGTGCAGCACTGTCTTTCTCGTGCGATGTTTCAATAATAAAGATAACACGTTTTACTTCTGTGTCAATATGTAATTTCTTTGCACGATTGTAAATATCAACCAAAAGAAGGTTGTCTAAAAGAAGATTTTTGATAAAGTTATCTTTGTCAAAACGCTCCTTATAAGCTACAAGCAGACTCTGGATCTGAAATGCCGCAATCTTACCAAGCATATACACATCTTCTGTCTCGCCATCTGCAAGCAAAACATATTCCAAACGCTGTTCGTCAAAGATCTTAAAGAACTGGCATCCCTGGATCACCTGGCTGTCTGCCGGTGATTCAACAAAAGAAAGAACCGCTTCCCCACAATCTTTTGCCATATCAAATGTTGCTGCAAGTTCCTTGCCTTCTGTGTCGAGTACACAGAAATCAACCCTTGATATTCCCTTTAATCCTTCAATAGTGTTTTGAAGTATCTGATTCGAAATCATCCTTTTTTCCTCCACTCTGTGCGATGTATTGCTGGTCACAGCAAACTGTAAGTAGTAACACGCATGTGCATATTCCACAATTTTTTCGTATGCATTATTTATCCGCACACATACTCTTATATTATATTAAGGCAAAACAGCAAAAAAAGAAAGAGGAAATCCATCTTTTTTATGCATTTCTTCGTCGAATCCATGAAATATTCACATTTTTATCTTTTAGCATTCTTCACAAAAACTAATTCTGTTTCTCTACTTTATAGCGAAATACTTTCTTTACTAACATTCTCTTTATTCTGCTCGTCATTTTTCTGTCATCAAAACTGCGCATCAGAACCGATCCACAGCCAATCCAGACTCTTGTGTCGATCAATGCCCTGTTCTGTTCAATAAAATCTTCCTGCGCCGGCGATGGAAGGACTGATAAAATACAATCTGCCTCTGAGCCGTTGACTGCATTCACTATTCCATGAATCCGGTCTGCATCTGTCAGCTCTCCGTCTTCCGGATGGATCACAGCATCTCCTACCACACGAATCCCCTGATTATACCTTGCAAGAGCTTCTTCTGCTTTCACAAGTTCCTCCTGACTTGCTGCCAGAAGATAGATCTTATGATGATTCTTCTGCAAATATTTCAAAAACATTCTTAAGAATAATTTATCATCTGTCTCCCGCAGCAATCTTGCATCATCCGTTTTCGCTGCCTCAAGAATCTCTACACTTCCCGGAAGGACAAGATCCTGCATTGAAACCTTTTTTTTCCACTCCGGATTTTCATGTTCTTTCATCAGAGATTCCATCGATACAAGTTCAATGGTATTGACGGAATCACCTTTCATGAATTCGATTGCCTGCATCATCGCTTCTTTTGCCTTAATACAGGAAATCTCCACATCAAATATTGAAATTTTTTCTGTCATTTATGCCACCAAAGTTATCACTTTCCAAAAAACTCTGCGAATTCTAACGCAAAATAATTTCTCCCCATTCTGTCTATTTTACCAAATTTATCCTTATTTGTCAAAAGCTGTGTCATTCAAAATTTTACTTTTGTTTATCTTTCATCATTTTTATCCGCAATTTTTGTCTGTTTTTTTATCTCTCGTCTTCTTCCGGTGACCATTCCGCCAATCCGTCCTGTCTCTTTTGATGTTAATGACTTCCACCCATCCTGCATCACGCGATCTAAAAGGCCTAATTCCTCTGCTATCTCATACTTCAGCTTTTCTTTCGGTTCAAGTTCTGTAAGATTGATTGTCTTTTCCTTTTTTCTTCCCATACTTCTTATTGCTGCATACAGCATCCTCCTTTTCAGAAGTATTTACAGGAAAAGAAATTTTATTCGCCACTTACATGAATCGCACCAAGAACCTCTCCGATCGGAGCCGATATTGCAAGCTCTGCCCGGACAGTTCTGGCTGTTTCTGATTTATTGATCACAACAAGGTGTTTTCCGTGAAAATAATCAATAAAACCGGCTGCCGGATAAACAACAAGGGAAGTACCTCCGATGATCAGCATGTCGGCTGATGAAATTGCTTCGACTGCCTCTTGGATCGTCTTCTGGTCAAGTCCCTCTTCATAAAGTACTACGTCCGGCTTAATCATCCCGCCGCAGCTGCATCTCGGAATTCCTTCTGAATTCTTCACATATTCCGCATCATAGAACTTCCCACATTTCATACAGTAATTTCTGTGGATGCTTCCATGAAGTTCATACACTTTTCTGCTTCCTGCCGCCTGATGCAGCCCATCAATATTCTGTGTCACAACAGCCTGCAATTTTCCGGCCTGCTCCAATTCTGCCAGTTTCAGATGGGCAGCATTTGGCTTCGCATCCAAAATCATCATCTTCTCTTTATAAAACTCATAGAATGCTTCCGGATATTTCATAAAAAAGCTATGACTGACCACCTGTTCCGGTGAATACTTATATTTCTGATGATAAATTCCTGTTGCACTTCGAAAATCCGGAATATTACTTTCTGTTGATACACCGGCTCCTCCGAAAAACACGATCCGGTTACTCTCATCAATCATTGCCTGCAGCTGCTCAATCTCTTTCTCGTACATCTTGCATACTCCTTTCTCAAACCGTACTTGCCAGATTCCTGTCACCTTAAGGCACACTGCCTTCTGTACCAGCGAAATGTTTAAAACAAAGAATGTGCAAAGGCACATTCTTGCGCCTGCGGCGGTCGCTTGCGACACCTACCTTGTACGCCGCAGTGCGCATCCTTAGCGGAGCGTTTTTAATATATTAGGAAAGCACTTTCCTAATATATTAAAAAGACAGGTCCGTCCTTCACCTGCATTCAGCTGTGTCTGACTCCCTGTCTTTTCTTAAGTAAACCTGTTCCCGGTACGTCCGGAAAGCGATCTTATATCTTTTATTTATATCTTACAGATCGATTTTTCCTGTTGTATCTCCATTAACAACATAATATGCTGCTGACTCTTCCGGTTTCAGATAAATCTTAACATCTTTCATGTCTCCGACTTTATTCTTCAAATCCTTTGTCCATACATCTTTGACTTTCTTAAGGATCTCTTTCTCTGTATACTCTTTACCAGAGAACTGAAGGAAGAATTCTGTCTTCAGATCAGCTTTCTTTGTAGTCTTGGCTGCTGTCTTCTTAGCTGCTGCTTTCTTTACAGTCTTCACAGCCTTTTCAGCTGTATCTTCTGCTTTTGCTGCAACCTTCTTAGCTGCCTTCTTCACTGTCTCTTTTACTTCTTCTGCCTGAACTTCTGGTGTATCTACCAGCACTGCTGCCTTTGTTTCAAGTTTCTTTGTTTTGTCTTTCTTTGTCTCGATTGCTTTCGCAGCTGCTGTCTCTTTCTTCTCTGCCTTTACTGTTGCTGTTTCAGCTTTTGTTGTTGAAGATGTCTTCTTTGTTACCATACTTGTTTCCCTCCTAAAATATACACCCAAGTATATTGGCACTACCTCATTACAATGTTATTCTTAACGCGAAATAATGACAAGAACTTTTGTCCGTAACGATAAATTATTCACGATACGGATTATTGTAACTCATTTTTGACAAAACGTCAAATTTTCCTTGATAATTATCATTTTATTCCTCTGAAGAATAGCCCCTGAAAAATTCTGAAAGTCCGTCCAATGTCTTCATAAGAACCGGAATCTCTTTTTCATCCAGTCTGTTCAGCACAGCATTTGTCATCTCTCTGTGAAACTCCTCGTGATGATAGTAAGCCTTCTCCCCTTTTTCTGTCAGCCAGATATACACTACTCTTCGGTCCTCTTCACCGCGGGCACGCATTACATACTTCTTGTTTACCAGCCCATTCACCGCTGTGGTCAGAGACCCTGCCGTAATCTTCATCTTCTTTGCCACTACAGACATCGTTGTCTTTCCTGAAACACCGATTGCTTCTATTATATGCATATCGTTGTTTGTGATGTCTTTAAACTCCTCTGTAATGATTGCCTTTTTCTCCAGCTCCCAGATTTCATTAAATAAATGTACCAGAATGTCATTGATGGTATTATACGCATCCATCTTTTTTCCTCCTCGTCTTCTACTGTTCTCTAATCTCTTCAAACAGCTCTTCTCTATTCAATCTTCCGGGATCACTTTCATTCTGGTCTGCTATCTTAATTCAGACAATGCCATGTTTTCTATCTCTTACATTCGACGAAATCTGTCGTATCTTCTATCTGTCAGTTGTTTTTCTGAAAGCCTTCCGTATTGTTCAAGGAAATGTTCCATCTTCTCTTCCAGTTCACAGAGCACAGGAACCATCGTATCTTCCCTGTACACTTCAGGCTCGCGAATTATTTCTTCGATCACCTTAAGTTCCTTAAGATCTGCTGCTGTCAGACGCATCACCCCTGCCGCCTCTGACGCTCTCTTGCTGTCTTTCCACAAGATGCTTGCAAACCCTTCCGGTGAAAGTACTGAATACACTGCATTCTCCATCATCCACACTTCATCTGCAACTGCAAGTGCAAGCGCACCGCCGCTTCCACCTTCTCCGATTACAATTGAAAGAACCGGCACTTTCAAAGCTGACATCTCATACAGATTCCGGGCAATTGCCTCACCCTGTCCACGCTCTTCTGCCTCCATTCCGCAGAAAGCCCCCGGAGTATCCACAAAACAGATGACCGGACGCTGGAACTTCTCTGCCTGTTTCATCAGACGCAGTGCTTTTCTGTAACCTTCCGGAGACGGCATTGCAAAATTCCGTTCCAGATTCTCTTTCGTTGTCTTTCCTTTGCACTGAGCGATCACAGTAACCGCTTTTCCATGAAAATACGCAATTCCGCCTACTACTGCCGGATCATCCTTATAATATCTGTCTCCATGTAATTCTACAAAATCTGTAAACAATCTGTCAATATAATCCTTACCGACCGGGCGTTCTTTTTCCCTGGATTTCAGAACACGCTCCCAGGCTGACACATTTTCTTTTACTGCAGATATGTTTTTTCTGTTCTCCTTTTTCTTTTCCGGACATTCTTCTTTCTTCTCATCTATAACCGTATGCATTTTCAGAATCTGTCCCAGTACTTCCTTCATCTCATCCCTGGTTACGATTCGATCAACAAATCCATGCTCAAGAAGAAATTCTGCTCTCTGAAATCCTTCTGGCAATTTCTGTCCGATCGTCTGCTCGATCACACGCGGACCGGCAAATCCGATCAAAGCTCCCGGTTCTGCAAGAATGATATCTCCAAGCATAGCAAAACTTGCTGTGACACCTCCCGTAGTTGGATCAGTCAATACCGGAATATAAAGAAAGCCTGCATCACTGTGGCGTTTCAGTGCCGCTGAAGTCTTTGCCATCTGCATCAGGGAAATGATTCCCTCCTGCATACGTGCACCTCCGGAACAGGTAAAAAGAACAACAGGAAGCCTCTCCTCTGTTGCACGCTCGACTGCACGGGTAATCTTTTCTCCTACCGCATGTCCCATACTGGCCATCATAAATCTTCCGTCACAGACCCCGATCACAACCGGATATCCACAGATTGTTGCTTTTCCTGTCACAACCGCTTCATCAAGCCCGGTCTTTTCTCTTAAAGCTTTGACTTTTTCTGTATAGCCCCTGAAATTCAACGGATTCTCCGGTCTTTCCCCTTCATCGATCTTTGCATCCCATTCTTCAAAAGAGCCTGCGTCTGTCACAAGCTCAATTCTCTTATATGCCGGAATACGAAAGTATCCATGACATTTAGGACAAATATATTTTCCGTTGATTACTTCATCTGTTAAGATTGCTGCACCGCATTTATTACATTTTTTCAAGATTCCTTCCGGTGCTTCCGGCTTTCTTCTGTTTCGTGAATGAATCGAAGTGATCTTCTCTCCGGTCTTTTTAAACATATTATGCAGTCTCATTCATCATTCCTCCGATAAACTCCACATCAATATCTCCAGATATGAATTTTTTATGATTCAAAATCTCATACTGATAATCAATATTTGTGTCCACACCTTCAATAATGACTTCGCCAAGTGCGCTTCTCATTTTACGGATAGCCTCTTCTCTGTCGTCAGCATGTACGATCAGTTTCGCAAGCATGGAATCATAATAAGGCGGAACTTCATATCCTGTGTAAATCGCACTGTCTACACGTACGCCTTCACCACCCGGGAAATGTACATCTGTGATTTTTCCAGGAGACGGGCGGAAATTCTTTTCCGGGTTCTCTGCATTGATCCTGCATTCGATCGCGTGACCTGTGATCTTGATGTCTTTCTGCTGAAGCTTTAGTCTCTGTCCGTCTGCAATCTTAATCTGCTCTTTGATCAGATCGATTCCTGTCACCCATTCTGTCACCGGATGTTCTACCTGGATTCTTGTATTCATTTCCATAAAGTAAAAGGCACCACTCTTTTCTAAGAGAAATTCAATTGTTCCGGCATTTGTATAATGAGCCGCCTTTGCCGCTTTTACAGCCGCTTCTCCCATCTTCTGTCTCAATTCCGGTGTCAGTGCTTCTGATGGAGATTCCTCGATCATCTTCTGATGATTTCTCTGAATGGAACAGTCTCTTTCTCCAAGATGGACCACATTTCCATACTTATCTGCAAGAATCTGGAATTCTATATGACGCGGATGTTCTACAAAATGTTCCAGATACATTGTTCCGTCTCCGAATGCCATCTGCGCTTCTTTCTGTGCTGTCTGGAAACTTGCCTGGAACTCGTCCGGTGTCTGTGCGACACGCATTCCCTTTCCCCCACCGCCAAGTGCTGCCTTAACGATGATTGGATAACCAATCTCACCAGCGATCTTCTCGCCTTCTTCTACAGTATAGACAGGCTCCTTGCTTCCCGGAATAACCGGAACACCTGCCTCCACCATCGTATTTCTTGCAACGGATTTATTTCCAAGAGCACTGATCACCTTTGAATCCGGTCCGATATATGTGATCTTGCACTGTTCACACAGTTCTGCAAATTTGCTGTTTTCAGAAAGGAATCCGAATCCCGGATGGATTGCATCTGCGCCGGACACAAGTGTTGCACTGATGATATTCTGCATATTCAGATAACTTTCTGCGGATGGAGCAGGACCTATACAGACTGCTTCATCTGCGAGCTGGGTATGCAGCGCATCTTTATCTGCCTCAGAGTAAACAGCAACCGTACGGATTCCCATTTCTCTGCAGGCGCGGATCACCCGGACTGCAATCTCCCCTCTGTTCGCAATTAAAATCTTCTCTATCATTTCTTCTGCTCCTGATTTTTTTATTCTCCAACCATAAATGTAAGTTCTGCCGTAACAACGACCTTTCCGTTAACTGTTGCCACAGCTTCTCCTACGCCTACCGGTCCTTTTCTTTTAATAATCTTTGTCTCTAATTTCAACTGATCTCCCGGAAATACCATTCCTTTGAAGCGACATTTTTGTACACCACCGAAGAATGCGATCTTTCCCTGATTCTCCGGTACACTTAAGATTGCCACAGCTCCTGTCTGAGCAAGCGCCTCAAGGATCAGAACTCCCGGCATTACTGCTTTCTGTGGGAAATGTCCACGGAAGAAATCCTCATGATAAGAAACACCCTTGTATCCAATTGCATATTCTCCCGGAACATAATCTTCAATCTTGTCAATCAAAAGAAATGGATGTCTGTGCGGAATGATTTCCTGAATCTGTTCTACATTTAAACTATTCATATCTGAATCCCTTTCTTAAACAATTCTAAAAAGCGGCTGGCCGTATTCTACCGGTTCTCCATTTTCTACAAGAACTTCTGCAACTGTACCGGCACATTCACTCTCAATCTCATTCATAAGTTTCATCGCTTCTACGATTCCGACAACCTGTCCGACTTCGACCTTGTCACCAACCTTGACAAAACTCGGTGCATCCTCTGCCGGTGCAGCGTAGAAAGTTCCAACCAAAGGTGAAATGATCAGCTTGCCTTCTGGTTCTTTTTCAAGATTTTCTTCCGGATCTGCATTCTCAGAGCTTCCGGATACAGCCATGTTCTGTGGAAGAACAGTTGCCTGGAAATCACCACCGGAAATTCCTGTCAGCGGAATAGAAGCCGCATTCTGAACGATTTCTACCTTCTGCTGTTCCTTTTTCAGATTCAGCTTTGTTCCATTTTCTTCATATTTAAATTCTGTGAGCGTAGAAGCCGATACAGCTTCGATCAGCTTCAATATTTCTTCCATCTTCATCTTCGCTTCTCCTTACTCTTCGAAACGTTTTACAAGAAGAGACACATTGTGTCCACCAAACCCAAGAGAATTAGAAATCACACAGTTCACTTCTTTCTCTACCGGTGCGCCTACTGCATAATTCAATCCACATTCCGGATCTACATTCTTTGTACCAACTGTCTGATGGATGAAATTATCCAGAATACTCTTTACGCAAACAACAAATTCTACTGCTCCTGCTGCTCCAAGAAGATGACCGATCATAGATTTTGTTGAATTGACAACTACATTTTCGGCTGCATCTCCTAATGCATAACGGATTGCACGCGTCTCAAAAAGGTCATTGTGATGTGTACTTGTTCCATGGGCATTGATATAATCCACTTCTTCCGGTGCCACACCAGCCTCTTTCATTGCAAGTTTCATCGCCATTCCGGCTCCTTCTCCATTTTCTGCCGGAGATGTAATATGATAAGCGTCTCCTGTAGAGCCGTATCCAGCGAGTTCTGCGTAAATCTTCGCGCCTCTCGCTTTCGCGTGTTCAAGTTCTTCCAGAACTACGATTCCGGCTCCTTCTCCGAGGACAAATCCATCCCTGTCCTGATCAAACGGACGGGAAGCTGTCATTGGATCTTCATTTGTAGACAGTGCTGTCAACGCAGTAAATCCTGCAATTCCAGTCGGACAGATACAGCTCTCTGTACCCCCTGCAACACAGACATCCAAGTCACTATACTGAATCGCACGGAGTGCATCTCCGATACTGTTAGATCCTGATGCACATGCTGTCACGACATCTGTACATTTTCCTTTCAGTCCAAGCTGGATGGATACATTTCCTGCTGCCATATTGGAGATCATCAAAGGAACCATCAATGGATTTACACGCGCTGGTCCTTTTGTCTGGATCTTGTCGTAATTCTGCTCTACACAGCTGAGACTTCCGATACCTGAACCGATGATTGTTCCCACACGGTAAGGATCTTCCTGCTCCATATCAATTCCCGCATCCGCAAATGCTTCCTTTGCTGCTGCAACCGCATACTGGGAGAACAATTCCATTCTCTTTGCTGCCTTGAAATCCATTCGTTCTTTTCCAACGAAATCTTTCACTTCTGCTGCCAGCTTAACCTTATAATCTGTTGTATCAAATTTTGTGATCGGACCAATTCCAACTTTACCTATTTTGATTCCGTTCCAGAATTCTTCTACTGTATTTCCAATCGGTGTCACCGCACCCATTCCGGTTACAACAACTCGTCTCTTCATTTTCCTACTCCTTCTATTCTTACATCGCCATTCCGCCGTCGACATGCAGCGTCTGGCCTGTGATATAACGTGCTTCATCAGAAGCAAGAAATGCCGCCGCATTCGCAATATCTTCTGTCTCTCCAAACTTTCCAAGAGGGATCTGGGCTGTTGCTCCTTCTTTCACCCTCTCTGAAAGTACTTCTGTCATCTCTGTGTTAATAAATCCCGGAGCGATCGCATTTACGGTAATTCCTCTGGAAGCCAGTTCTCTTGCCGCACTCTTTGTGAGTCCGATCACACCAGCCTTTGATGCAGAATAATTAGCCTGTCCTGCATTTCCAAGAACTCCTGATACAGAAGACAGGTTAATAATTCTTCCGGATCTCTGACGCAGCATCTGTCTTGAGACTGCACGGATACAATGAAAAGTTCCTTTCAGATTCGTATCGATCACAGCATCAAAATCCTCTTCTGCCATCTTCATAAGCAGTCCGTCTCTTGTAATTCCTGCGTTGTTCACAAGGATATCTATTCTTCCGAATTCTTTAATGATTGTCTGAAACATCTCATCACAAGATGCTGCATCTGCCACATCACACTGCATGATCTGTGCTGTTCCGCCTGCAGATTCAATCTCTGTTTTCACTTCCTGCGCGCGCTCTTTCGATCCATTATAATTGATCACTACTGCTGCGCCCTCCTGTGCCAGACGCAGTGCGATCGCTCTTCCGATTCCTCTGGAAGCACCTGTCACTACCGCAACTTTCCCTGTCAGTCTGTCTAACATAATTCATTTACCACCTTATCTACATCTTCCCAGGTTCCGACGTTATACACTTTCACCTCACGGTTTATCTTTCTCAAGAAACCAGCCAGTGTTCTTCCAGGTCCGATCTCAACAAATGTATCTACACCGTCCGCAATCAGAAGTTCCATACTCTGCTGCCAGCGTACGGAAGATGCCACCTGACGCGCAAGCAGTTCTTTTGTCTTTGTAATATCAGTTACATATTCTGCTGTCACATTCGTCACATATGGGATCTGGAGATCAGAAAAATCTACCTGTTCCAGTTCTTTTCCAAGTTCTTCTCCGGCCTGCTCCAAGAGGGAAGAATGGAACGGTCCACTGACATTAAGCGGAAGGACTCTCTTTGCTCCGGCTTCCTTCAGTACATCTGCTGCCTGTTCCACATCTTCCTTCCATCCTGTAATCACAATCTGTCCCGGACAATTGTAGTTGGCGATCATTACACCACTTCGATCTGCCAACACTTCCTCAATCTTTCCGGCATCCAGTCCGAGAACCGCTGCCATGGCTCCCTGACCACCCGGTACTGCATTCTGCATCAGAATACCGCGTTTTCTTACTGTTGTGATTGCATTTTCTGTGCTCATTCCTCCTGCTGAAGCAATCGCACAATATTCACCCAGGCTTAAGCCTGCTGTGATATCCGGGGCGAGTCCCCGTTCTCTTAATACCTTCTCCATTGCCATACAGACAGTCACAAGTGCTGCCTGTGTATATTCTGTCTGATCCAGAAGATCATTTTCTTCAAAGCAGAGTGCTTTCATATCCAGTCCAAGCAGTTCACTTGCACGGTCGATCACCTCTGCTGCCGTCTTACTGTTTTCATAGAAATCTTTTCCCATTCCGGCTTTCTGTGCTCCCTGTCCCGGGAAAATAAATGCAATCTTACTCATAGAATCCTTTTCCTCCGATCAGTTCATCTGTCTGTGAGACCAGCTTCTGGATCACTTCCTGACAGGTAAGCTTCTCCTTGATCATACCTGCGATCTGCCCTGCCATCACGCTTCCGCTCTGAACATCTCCATCAACAACAGCTCTCCTGAGTCCTCCTAGTGTCAGATGTTCAAGTTCTTCGAATGTTGCTCCTGCCTGTTCTTTCTCAAGATACTCTTTCGTCATTTTATTACGAAGAGCACGAACCGGATGACCTGTAGATCTTCCTGTCACACGAGAATCAATATCCCTTGCTTTCAAAATGCATTCTTTATAATTCTCATGCACCTGTGCTTCTTCTGTCACAACAAAACGTGTTCCGATCTGGACCCCCTCTGCTCCAAGCATAAATGCCGCTGCAATACCTCTTCCATCTGCAATTCCTCCGGCTGCGATCACCGGGATTTCGACTGCATCTACAACCTGCGGAACGAGAACCATCGTTGTATTCTCACCGATGTGTCCGCCTGCTTCTGTTCCTTCTGCCACCAGAGCATCTGCTCCACAACGCTGCATTCTCTTCGCCATCGCTACAGAAGCAACTACAGGGATCACTTTGATTCCGGCTTCCTTCCACATCTTTATATATTTTTCCGGAGATCCTGCACCGGTCGTGACAACTGCGACGCCTTCTTCGACAGCCACCTTTGCAACTTCATCTGCATAAGGACTGATCATCATAATATTGATTCCAAACGGCTTATCTGTCAGCTTCTTTGCCTCACGAATCTGTTCTCTGACCCACTCGGCCGGTGCACTTGCTGTTCCGATCAGTCCAAGTCCACCGGCATTTGAAACTGCTGCCGCCAGATGATATTCTGCAACCCATGCCATACCGCCCTGAATGATCGGGTACTCAATTCCAAGTAATTCTGTTATTCTCGTTCTCATAAGAACTCCCTTCTTGATCACTTCTCTATCAACGGTTCTCTCGGATCGGCTGCCGAAAAGGAACCGAAATGCTTCGTTTTCTACTTGTTCTATACTTCTACTTGTGTGATTCGATATATTTTACAACGTCACCCACTGTTGTGATCTGCTCCAGATCTTCAGATGGGATCTCTACTTCAAAAGCTTCCTCAAATGCCATTACCATCTCAAAAAGATCCAGGGAATCTGCTCCAAGATCCTCTTTGAAAGATGTTGTCTCACTTAATGTGCTTTCCTCTACGTTTAATGACTCTGCTACGATTTCTTTTACTTTTTCTAACATGATTTTGTTTTCCTTTCTTGAATTTACCATTCCATCAGGCATCCTGCCCATGTAAGTCCTGCCCCGAATCCGGCAAGTATAATTTTCTGACCTCTTTTCAGCTTTCCATCCCGATTCATTTCATTTAAAAGGATTGGAACTGACGCCGCCGACGTATTCGCATATTCACCAAGATTCATTGGGAACTTCTCAATTTCTACGCCAACCCTCTTTGCAGCCGCTTCAATGATTCTTCTGTTTGCCTGATGCAAAACAAAGTAATCCACATCTTCTCTTGAAACATCTGCTTTTTTCAACATTTCTTCGATGATTTCCGGTACTTTTCTCACAGCGAACTTAAAAACTGCCTGTCCATCCATCCGAATTACCGGCGTTTCTTCTGTTCCATATTGTAAGGTCAATGCCTCTCCCTTGTCTCCTGCCGAATGTGCCATGGCCGCATAGACTGCTTCCGCACTTTCACTTTCTTCTCCCCGGAGAACCACTGCACCTGCACCGTCTCCGAATAAAATGCAAGTTCCTCGGTCTTTCCAGTCTACAATTCTGCTCATCTTCTCTGCACCGATCACCAGTGCAGTCTTAACAAGACCCGAACGAATATAAGACTGCGCCGTATTCAACGCAAGAATAAATCCCGAACAGGCTGCATTCAGATCGTATCCCCATGCATGAACTGCACCGATTGCTTTCTGCACTTCACAGGAAGTATTCGGAAATACTGTTTCTGAAGAAGACGTCGCTACAAGGATCAGGTCAATCTCTTCTGCTTTCAGCCCGCTGTCTGCAAGAGCTTCTTCTGCTGCTTTTGCAGCCATAAAAGATACCGTCTCCTGTTTTGCGAGATGTCGGCTTTGAATTCCTGTGCGTTCCCGGATCCATTCATCACTTGTGTCGACCAGAGAGGACAATTCCACGTTGTCCATTCGATGGGACGGTATGTACGATCCTGTCCCGCATATTCTTCCTATCATATCTCTTCTCCAACTCTGTCAAAATAATTGTCACTCTTCACAGTATGATTCTTTCCAGATCTGAACCATAATTGTTTTGACCTTTAAATACTTTGACTCTCAAAGTATATCATAAATAAAATAGATGTCAAGATAATTTTTAGACAGATTTTCTCTTTTTGTCTATTAGTGTTACTGTTCACACGATGTGCGACCAGCAACGCATCATATTTCATTTGAATCTGTCTTTCCTGCGCAGTATAATAAAATAAACGTAACTGTTCAGAACCAACCTCCAAAATGCTATGCATTTTACACCTGTTTTATGAAATTTTGCTTGGCTCTGAACAGTTACAAATAAACGTCTATAGAAAGGGAATTTGTCATGAAATACAAGAATATTGTTTTTGACTTTGGAAATGTCATCGGACGTTTTGATGGAAAAGCGATTCTTTCAGAATTCTGCCCATATGAAGAAGAACTGGATCATTTATCCGAAATCGTTTATAAACGCTGGGCAGAACTTGACGCCGGCACACTTAATTATGATCGTTACATAGATGAAGTCATCGATCAGGTTCCGGAACATTTGAAGGACTGCATCCGCCGGTTTGCAAAAGAATGGCCACGCTGCACTACTTTACTTCCGGATACCATTACATTTATCCATGAATTAAAAGAGTGCAATATACCAATCTATCTGCTGTCTAATGCTCCAACCTATTTTGCAGAATACTATGAAGGAAGCGAGCTTCTCTCTCATTTTGACGGAATCTTATTTTCCGGACCAATCAGACTTGCAAAGCCGTCTCCTAAAATCTACAGTCATTTTCTCAGGAAATTTGATTTAAAGGCAGAAGAATGTTTCTTCATTGATGATCTTGAGCCAAACATCAATGCAGCAAAAGAAGCCGGAATGGGTGGACTTGTATTTACTGGCGATATCAATGAAGTAAAAAAAGCAATTGGTTTCTGATCCAATTGCTTTTTCTATTCGCTCCTGCTTCAATCCCTTATCGATTGAACGCTTTGAATTCTCTCTGTGCTTCACGCTTCTGATCTTTCTTTGCGATCGTCTCACGCTTGTCATATAATTTCTTACCTTTGGCAAGTCCAATCTCAATCTTTACAAGACTTCCGCTGAAATAAACCTGCAGCGGAACAACTGTAATTCCCTGTTCTTTCATCTTACCAAATATTTTCAGTATCTCCTTCTTATGAAGAAGCAGCTTTCTCACACGAAGCGGATCTTTGTTAAAGATATTCCCCTTCTCATAAGGACTGATATGCATACCATAGATATACATCTCCCCATCTTCCACACGGATAAATGCTTCTTTAATACTACACTTTCCCATACGAAGAGACTTTACTTCTGTGCCATGCAGCACAAGTCCTGCTTCGTATTTCTCAAGAATAAAATAATCATGATATGCTTTTTTATTATTCGCAATAAGTTTTTTCTCTGTCTTTGCCATCTGATTCCAACCTCTAACTCATCTATTTTAACCGCACTCCTGCAAGTATTATGCCAGCTCGAAATTAATCGTCCGGAGCAGCTTATCTGCATCACTTACGCGGACACGCACCTTTTCACCAAGTTTATATGTCTTTCCTGTATGCTCTCCGACCATTTCATATGTCTGCTCTATAAAATTATAATGATCGTCCCGCAGATCCACAACATGAACAAGGCCTTCCACTGTATTCGGAAGTTCTACATAGATTCCCCATTTTGTAACACCGGAAATGACACCTTCGTACTCTTCTCCAATATGCATGCGCATATACTCTGCTTTCTTCATCTTCACAACTTCACGTTCTGTCTCTTCTGCCAGTCGTTCTCTGTCACTACACTGTTTCGCTACTTCCGGGAGGATCTTGTCATAATGTTCTATACGATTCTCATTCAATCGTCCACGCAGATTCTCCTTAATGATTCTGTGAATCTGGAGATCCGGATAACGGCGGATCGGAGAAGTGAAATGTGTATAATACTTCGCTGCCAATCCAAAGTGTCCTGTATTCTCTGTTGTGTATTTTGCCTGACACATGGAGCGTAATGTAAGTCTGCTGATCAGAGCTTCTTCCGGGGTTCCTTCCACCTGACTAAGAAGTTTCTGAATCTCCTTTGGCTTTACTTCATCATGAACATGAATATGATAACCGAAATTATTGATAAAGGTACTCAGTTTCTTTATCTTCTCTTCATCTGGAACTTCATGCGTTCTGTAGAGAAATGGAACCTCTCTCCAAAAATATTCTTCTGCCACTGTCTCATTAGCAAGAAGCATAAAATCTTCGATGATCTTCGTTGCACTGTTTCTCTCATAAGGTTTGATATTAATTGGTTTCCCTTTCTCATCCAATTCAATCTTTGTCTCTGGAAAATCAAAATCAATCGAACCTCTCTTGCCACGTCGTTCTCTGAGAATCGTTGAAAGTTCCTGCATCTTCTGAATCATCGGAACAAAATCCTTATCTTCTTCCAGTGCTTCCGGTTCTTCTGCCAGCACCTTAGATACACCTGTATAACTCATACGCTTGTCTACCCGGATCACAGTCTCCGCGATCTGATGATCGATCACCTCGCCTTTCGGAGATACTGTCATAATACAGGATAATGCCAGACGGTCTTCCCCTGCATTCAGAGAACAGATGCCATTCGACAACACATGCGGCAGCATCGGTATGACACGGTCAGCAAGATAAACACTCGTCCCACGCTTCAGTGCTTCTCGATCCAGAGCACTTTTCTCCTGTACATAATTGGTAACATCCGCAATATGAACTCCCAGCTGATAATTCTCATCCTTCATTGTCAGAGAAACCGCATCATCCAGATCCTTCGCATCTTCACCGTCGATCGTAACCATCTGCCAGTCACGTAAATCCAATCTTCCTGCACAATCTGCTTCGGATACATCTTTCCCAACACGAACCGCCTGATTCAATACCTTCTCCGGAAATTCTGTAGGAAGATCATAATCCTTTACAATAGATAAAATATCCGCTCCCGGATCATTCACATGACCGATGATCTCAACAATCTTTCCTTCCGGCTTAGCATGTTCCTGTCCATAAAATGTCAGTTCTACCACAACCTTATGACCGTCCATGGCACCCATCTCTTTTCCGGCCGGAATATAAATATCCTTCAGATATCTCTGATTATCCGGACGTACAAATCCAAAACTCTTACTCTTCTCATACAATCCGACAATCTTCTTCACCTGATGCGACACGATTCTTACGATTTTTCCTTCTTTTCTCTTACCTCCCGGCGCACCTGTGATAATACATTCCACTTCATCTCCCTGGAATGCACCGTTCACATTCTCTCCCGGAATAAAGATATCCTCATCTTCACCCTCTACCATAACAAATCCAAATCCACGGATATTCGCCTGGAAGGTTCCTGTGATACGCTTTGCCTGACCTTTACTGTATTTCCCTCTTTTAGAAAGTGTAATCTTTCCTTCTTCAACGAGCGCATCCAACACTTCCTGAAGCTCTCTTCTCTGTTCTTTCGATACCTGAAGAACCGTTGCAATCTCTTTGACTTTCATTGGGATATAAAAATCATCACAAATAAAGTCATAAATCACTTTTTTTCTCTTTTCAAATGTCTGATCCATTCTGTTTCCTTTCATCGTTACTGTTCACACGATGTAACCTTTCACCACTACTTAAAGTAAAAAAAGACATTCTATAGTCTTATTATAGAATGTCTTATACTTACTTCATCATCTGTTATTAATTAAAAACCTTAAGGTTCAGTACTACTGCAAGCACCAGGAAAAGGATAGCAAGAAACTTTGTAGACTTTACAAGTGCGCCTTCCATAGAACGTCCCTTGTTCTGTCCCCAATAAGTATCCGCCATACCGCCAATTGTTCCCAATCCGGCTGACTTTCCTTCCTGCAAAAGAATAATCGCTGATAATGCGATACAGTCTATAACAAAGATAATGTATAAAACAATCTTCAAAATGTCCATCTTCCATGACCTCCTACACACTAACGTAACAGCACACTTATTAAACCATAAAAATATAGCTTCTAAAATCTTCTCATGCCATTACATGAATCTTAATTATTCTATCACAAGTAAGGTTTATTTGCAAGTATTAAAAGATTCCAAATATCTTCTCACGGAATGAAACATATAGGGAATCATAATCTGTATACTGAATCTTACTGTTCTTAAACTTTTCTCCCCATCTGCTGCAGAGATGATCTGCGATCAGTTTCGCATCGTCATGCTCTGTCAAAAGAATTGCCGGAAATACATAATAGATCATAAAGAAATTCAGATCTGTCTGAACTGCACTGTCTATTTTTCCTTTTTTCGGAGAAACATATGCATCATAAACCTTATCTGTAAAGTCTACTGCAAGCTCTTTGGCTGCCGTCTCTTTATCAGAAGCATTCTCCGTATATTCTGTCATCTCACGGAAATAATGTCCATGATTCTCTATAAAAGCCTCCATATTTACTTTATAAGAAGCCTTCTTCAACTTTTTCATCATCGGCTTCATATCTGCAAATATTTTTTCTACATGATCAAGCATATTGTTCCTCCATTACGTTAAAAATTGTGACTAGTCTGTTACAACACCCTTCTGAAGCATTACATTCGCATAAAGTGCTGATTCACCTGTTGCAATGATTGCATAAGCTGTCTTAGCTTCATCATAGAATGCAAAACGCTCAATGTTTCCAACAACAGCATCACCTCTGTCATCATATTTACGGATAATCTCTTTATATGTATCCCAGATTGGTGTCTCCACAGTATCTCCAGGCATAACTTCCATAAGATTTACCGGATGCTCCACATAGCTGTCCAGAGGGAACACCTGAAGAATCGCATCAAGAATCTCCGGTACTCCGTGTCCGTCGCAACGGATCACAATCGCGTCTTTTCCCATTGATTCAGCCGGGAAGTTTCCATCAGAGATAACCAGTCTGTCACTGTGTCCCATCTCAGCAAGTACTTTCAACAGTTCTGGTGATAAAATTTTTGGAATTCCTTTTAACATATTATCTTCCTCCTTGATATAATAACATATTATTTTAAAAAAGGAACCGGGAATTTCCCGATTCCTTTCTTTTCACTTTAATAATTCAGCTTCTCTTTACAGATATGAATTAGTCATAAAGGTTTGGAACGATGTCAGCATCTTCCATGTTTGTAGAATCATACCAGTAACCATCTGTTGTAACGTCTTCTACAGACTCACCATCACAGATCTTAGCAAGAGTCTCGATGGAGATTTTACCCTGCATCAGAGGAGACTGTGTAACAGCACCGAGCATTGTACCATCTTTAACAGCTGCTTTAAGAACTGAACCAGCATCGAATCCAGCTCCAACGATCTTTCCTTCGTCTGTTCCAAGTTTGTTCAGGTTCTGGTTAGCTGTGAGAACACCCTCTGCAGATACCTGGTTTGATCCGAACATAGCGATTGTATCGTCTTTGTTCATGATGTTAGAAGCCTCTGTAGCACACAGCTCAACTGTTGTCTGAGCCGGAACTGCAACTTCAAGGATAATGTCTGCAGATGCCTGATCTCCGTTGTCTTTAACCTGGTTTACATAGAAGTCATTTCCTACAACTGCTACTGTATATCCATCAGCTTTAGCAAGTTCGATGAACTTGTTGATGAATCCCATACCACGCTCAGAAATGTTAGCGGATGTTGCATCCTGGTTAACTTCACCTACACGAACCTGTCCTTTTCCAAGTCTGTCTTTGATTGCTGGATAGATGTGCTCAGCAGCAATTCCACCAGCCTGCTCGTTGTCTGTTACAACTGTTGCGTATACAGATCCTTCTGGAGCGTCCGGAACACCTGAGTCGAAGCATACTACTGGGATTTTCTTCTCAAGTGCTGACTTCAGTGAATCAATAACTGAGTTCTGGTCACAAGCTGCAAGAGCGATTCCGTCTGGGTTCTTGTTGATTGCGTTGTTCAGCATGTTAACCTGGTCAGCGATATCGGACTCAGCGTTCGGTCCTGTTGTGTTAGCTGTAACACCGAGCTCATCACAAGCCTGGTTGATTCCCTGTACAGCTGCCTGCCAGTATGAAGACTGGAAGCTCTTTACAACAACTTCGAAATGATATCCCTTGGAATCTCCTGATCCTTCTGTCTTATTTCCGTCATCTGCTTTCTTAGTGTCATCTGCCTTGGATCCACATCCTGCGAGCATTCCAACTACCATACATCCACCAAGTAAAACTGCTAAAACTTTCTTTTTCATAATTATGTCCTCCTGACAAAATAAATTTGTGACTGCTTGTCTGAGTTTTCTTCCAGTTTTCCTCTCCCTAATGCCGGGCCTCTCTGGCAGAGCCTCTTTCGTGCATTTCTTAAATCGCTCTGCAGAAGTAGTTTGCCCAGACTTCTTTGTCCGAAAACTCTTTATACAGTCTGTTTCGTTTAGCTTCTATAGTAACAGCTTTCTTTTTCACACTTTTTTCAGCATGTTTCCCCGCTGCTATCTATCCGCACACATTAATAATATAACACATTACCAATGGTTTTGCAATTAATTATTGCTTTTTCGTGATTTTTCACAAATTCTAAATTTAAGTGAAAAAAATTACTCTTTTCCTGCTTTTCTCTTAAGAATATCAACAAGTACGGCTGCGATCAGGACAAATCCTGTAATGATCTGCTGCCAGTTAGCTGTCAGTCCGATGAATGGAAGACCAGTCTTCAGAAGACAGATAACGAATACACCAAACAGTGTTCCTGTGATGCTTCCTACACCACCTGTCATGGATACACCACCGATGATTGCTCCACCGATAGCCTCAAGCTCGAATCCAGCACCACTTCCTGGCTGAACTGTAGCGAAGATAGCGGAGTATGCGATAGAAGCAAGTCCTGCGAAGAATCCACAGATTACATATGCTGCAATATGATAGAATCTTACATTAACTCCGGAAAGTCTTGTTGCTTCTTTGTTACTTCCGATTGCAAGTGTATAACGTCCAATTCTTGTATGATTCAGTACAAATGTCATAACAACAACCAGAAGAATTACCCATAAGAAACCGATCGGGATATTCTGTCCGCCAGACTGAATCTTGAAGATACTTCTGAACCATCCACCCGGTGCTGCTGCTGCCGGCCATGAGATTCCGAATCCACCTACGATAATGGAACCAAGTCCACGAGTAATCATACAAGTACAAAGTGTTGCCAGGAATGCCGGCAGATCCATGATTGCTACCAGTACACCATTCAGAACACCAATCAGCATTCCAAGAATAATTGCTGCAAGGATACCAACGATTGTAGGCATTCCTTTGTGAACGATCAGATATCCACCAACGAGTGAATAACATACAAGTCCAGTACCGATTGACAGGTCAACACCACCTGTCATCAGTGGAAAGGCTACTCCAATTGCCATCAGGACAATATAATAGGAGAAGTCCAGAATGTTAATAAATGTTGTATATTTTCTGAAGTTCGGGCTCATTGCACAGAAGAAGATAAACAGTGCAATTACAACGAGCAGGACGATGAATTTCTGTCCTCCCATTCTGTCAATAAATGACTTATTAGAACCGGCCTTCTTTGTTGTATTATTTGCCATTACTTTTTCCCTCCCTACTCAATCTCACGTGTAGCCATGTTCATGATATTTTCCTGTGTAGCTTCGGAAATATCCAGCTCACCTGTCTTCTTACCTTCGCACATAACAACGATTCTGTCACTCATACGAAGGATCTCTGTCATCTCGGAGGAAATCATAATAATGGCTTTTCCTTCTGCTGCCAGCTGATTCATCAGCTTGTAAATCTCATTCTTAGCTCCAACGTCGATACCTCTTGTAGGCTCATCGAAGATAAGGATGTCACAGTCTCTTGTCAGCCATTTTGCAATAACAACTTTCTGCTGGTTACCACCTGACAGGTTAACTACCAGCTGATCTGTACCAGGAGTCTTTGTTGCAAGCTGCTCAACATATTCCTGCGCAATCTTGTTCTCTTTCTTCTTATCGATAAAAGGACCACTCATGAATTTCTCAAGTGTTGCCATTGTTGTATTCTCAGCAACTGATTTCTGTACAACAATACCATATCTCTTTCTGTCCTCTGACAGATAACCGATACCATACTTAACAGCATCCTGTGGGCTCTTGATTGTAACCTTCTTACCGTTGATATAAATATCACCGCTGTCGATTGGGTCAGCTCCAAAGAGTGCTCTGGCTGTCTCTGTACGTCCAGCTCCCATCAGTCCGGAGAATCCAAGGATCTCACCTTTGTGAAGCTCAAAGCTTACATCCTGTACCATCTTACCAGCGTTCAGGTGATCAACTTTAAGAACTACCGGTGCTCCCGGAGGTGTCATGTTTTTCTCCTTCGGATCTTCGTAAATAACACGGCCAACCATCATGTTGATGATGTCATCTTTTGTACTGTCTTTTGTGATCAATGTTCCAACATAAGTACCATCTCTCATGACTGTAACACGGTCTGTGATCACTTTGATCTCATCCATACGGTGGGAGATGTAAACAATTCCCATTCCCTGACTTCTCAGGTCACGGATGATCTTGAACAACTGTTCAATCTCTGTCTCTGTCAGAGCTGCTGATGGCTCATCAAAAATAATAATCTTTGCATCATGTGAAATTGCTTTTGCGATCTCACACATCTGCTGCTTACCTACTGTAAGTTTTGACATTGTCTCTCTCGGATCAATATCAACGTTCATTCTGTCGAACAGTTTCTGTGCTTCTTCGTTCATCTTCTTGTCATCGATCTTGATACCCTTCTTGAACTCTCTTCCGATGAAGATGTTCTGAGCAACTGTCAGATGACCAAGCATGTTCAGCTCCTGGTGTACGATGATAACACCATTATCCTGTGCTTCACGAGCACTATGGAACTCAACTTCTTTACCTTCATATGTAATTGTTCCTGAATCTTTTGTATAAATACCTGTGAGAACTTTCATCAGAGTTGATTTTCCGGCACCATTCTCTCCCATAAGAGCAAGAACTTCGCCTTTTCTGATTTCAAGATCTACATGGTCAAGTGCGTGAACACCTGGGAAAGATTTATCAATCCCTTTCATTTCCAATATAACTTCGCCCATTTTATTACCCTTGCCTTTCTTTCAATCAAACATTTCGTTCATCATTCATAAAGCTGATCTCTTATTATAGAAGAGAAATTAGTTCTTTCTGCGTCTTGCAAGTACGTCACTGAATACTGCGACGATAACAATAACACCTGTAATGATAAGCTGATAATCTTTTGTAAAGCCAAGAGCCAGAATTCCTTCCTGAAGAAGAGCGATGATAAATACACCAATGATTGTACCGCTGATGGATGCAAGTCCACCTGCCATGGATGTACCACCCATTACACATCCGGCGATTGCTTCGTTGTTGTACTGATCTCCGTATCCAGGCTGTACTGTTGTATATGCAGATACATAGAAGATAGCACCCATTCCAACGAGAACTCCACAGATAATGAATGCAAGCATTTCCCATTTCTTAACATCTACACCTGAAAGTCTAACAGCTTCTTTGTTACTACCAAGGCAAAGGATGTAACGTCCGATTCTTGTCTTGTTCAGGATAATCGCACAGACAACTGCAACTACCAGAAGAATAACAAGTCCAACCGGGACCCCGTTATATCTTACAAGATTTCTGAACCATCCGTTGTCCGGATCTGCTGCCTGCGGCCAGCTGACTGACTGTGTCTTTGTGTAAACTGATGCAAGACCTTTTGCGATATTCATACTTGCCATTGAAGTAATGAATGAAGGTACTGACCAGTAAGCTACCAGGTATCCGTTAAAGAGACCAAAAGCAAATCCTACAAGGATACTGATCAGGAATGCAACCGGCATTGAAATTCCATGTGTTGTCAGTGTGTAACCTGAGATAAGTGCACAACAGAACATAACCGGTCCAATAGAGAAGTCGATCTGTCCTGTAGCAATTACAAATGTAACACCCAGTGATAAAAATCCAAGGAAATAAGCATAATTGAGTGCGCTCATGATTCGGTTCATTCCTGCGAAGTTTCCTCCGGTCAGTGCACAGAAGAGTCCGTACATCAGAAGAAGGACACAGCACAAAACAATTCTGTTAAATCCTACCTTTTTTACAAAAGGATTTTGTTTAATTTTTTCCAATTTTCTTCCTCCCATCTTTTACTTTGCTGGTGTTGACTGGATTGTCGATTAACTCTTACGATACCCCCATTCCTCTTAACCTCAGCGTAACGGTTCGCTTTCAAAGCTTTAAGATTTTTTGTTTTTCAAAGTGTGTTTTCGATTTCCCCGCACACCTTTGATACATGAATAAATTATAGCTTTGTTTCCACATTTTGTCAAGATTCCCCACCGTTTTTAGGGCGAAACGGTTCGTTTTTGTTTGTTTTCACTATATTTTTATCCATTTTCACAACAAAAACCACGCTTTTCTGTGCATTTTGCTTATGCACTATCCAAGGTCTCGTATTGAGTCTCCCTCTCTTACAGAGGTACTGAAACTAATTTTTACCGGCATACCGTTTTGCTCTCCATTTACTCGCTCCAGGAGCATAGCTACAGCCTTCTCGCACATCGTTTCCATTGGCTGGACAATCAGCCATAATTTAGGGCGCAGCACCTGGGTCATCGGAAGATTATCCACTCCGATGAGCGAGACATCTTGCGGACAGGAGAGTCCTGATTCGTTCAATGCCATAATTCCACCAAGCATGGTGTTATAGTTTCCTAAGATCACACCGGTCGGACGGTCTTCAAGCTCCAAAAGTTCTTTCATTCCTCTGTACCCATGTTCAAAAGAATGCCTTCCCAGCTTACAGTATTCCTTTGGAATCTCCAGTCCTGCCTGGTTCATCGCATCAGAATATCCTTTCACACGTTCCCTTCCGGTATATTCAATATTAGAGGCAATCACAGCTATTTTCTTGTGATGGTTCTCAATTAATTTATTCGTTGCACGATAGATTGCTGTCCGGTTATCAACCTCAACGCAATCATATTCTTCATCCTGGAATGATCTGTCAACCAGAACAACCGGAACATTTGCTTTTTTCGCAGCATGAAGAAACTTTCCATGCATACCTACAGCAAATACCAATATTCCATCTACTTTCCTGCTAAGAAGAAACTGCAGATTTTCTTTCTGTAGCTTCTCGTCATTGCAGGAATCACAGATCAACATTCCATATCCCTTTTTATGAAGTTCCATTCCCAGATAATGCAGCATACTTCCTACAAAAAGACACTGTATATCATAAGCCAGAACTCCAATCGTCTTTGTCTTGTGGGTAACAAGCCCTCTTGCGAGCTCGTTCACTTCATAATGCAGTTCGTTGATTGCCTCCTCAATCAAGATACGATTTTCCGGCAATACATTACCGCCATTCAAATACTTCGATATCGTTGCAAGGGACAATCCTGTCCTTTTCTTGATATCGCGAATAGTAGCAGCCATAATCTTCTCCTCCCAGGCCAATTAGCGAACCGTTATGCATTTTGCCCAACTCAACTGCTTATTCCATTAAATCACACAGCAGATTGACAGTCAAGTGTTTCTGAAGAATTCTTTTTTATTACGTTGCCAGCCATAATGTTACTGTTCACACGATGTGCGACTGGCAACTCATTCCCCCTTAGTTCAAAGCACTATACTAAAATTTTCTTAAATCTCTCGTATGCTTCGTCCCATGCTTCTTTGTCCTGTGGCTCGTAGATCTTGATGTCCTGAGAACGTTTGATAATTTCTCTTGCTTCTTCGATAGATTTGATATCTCCGGAAGCCATGAGCTGCAGTGCAATATTTCCGAGAACAGTCGCCTCGATCGGACCTGCACTTACTCTGCATCCACATGCATTTGCTGTGAACTGGCAAAGAAGAGCACTCTGTGTTCCACCGCCTACCATGTAGACTGTCTTATAATCTTTACCTGTACACTCTTTAATCTCTTCCATCGCATGACGATATTTCATTGCAAGACTCTGGTTGATGCAACGAACAACTTCTCCAACTGTTTCCGGAACAGGCTGTCCTGTCTTCTTGCAGAATTCACGGATTCTTGTCGGAATATCTCCGGCTGGTGTGAATTCCGGTGCATCCGGATCAATAAAGCTCTGAAGTGCCGGAGCTTCTTTTGCCATAATCTCAAGCTCGCCAAATCCGTACTCATTTCCTTCACGGATCCACTGACGACGGCTTTCCTGAATACACCACAATCCGATGATGTTCTTAAGGAAGGAAATCTTTCTTCCATATCCACCTTCATTCGTGATGTTGTAATGCTCAGATTTCTCATTGATAATAGGTTCTGCAAGCTCTGTTCCAAGCAGTGACCATGTTCCGCAACTCAGGAAGATAAAATCTTCTTCTGATGTTGGTACAGATACAAGCGCACTCTGCGTATCATGTCCTGCAACAGCCATAACATCAATCTTATCCAGACCAAGCTCTGTACAGATTTCATCTGTAAGAGTACCGATCTTTGTACCTGTAGGTACGATTTCCGGGAAAATATGTTTCGGAATTCCCAGTGCTTCGATCACTTCGTCTGACCACTCGCCCTTTTTCGCATCAAGAAGCTGTGTTGTAGAAGCGATAGAATACTCAGCTTTTTTCTCCCCTGTAAGGAAGTAGTTGAAAAGGTCTGGCATCAAAATCATCTTGTCAGCTTTCTCAAGAAGCTCTTTTCTTGTCTTTACAAGAGAAAGGAGCTGGAATGCTGTGTTGAGATCCATGAACTGATTTCCTGTGATCTGGTAGAATTTCTCTTTATCGATCAGTTTGAAACTTTCTTCGATCATTCCTTCTGTACGTGCATCACGGTAATGTACAGGGTTCTCAAGAAGTCTTCCTTCCTCGTCGATCAGTCCAAAATCAACTCCCCATGTGTCGATACCGATACTTTCGATTTTTCCACATTTTTTTGCTTTGATCAGACCCTGTTTGATCTCAAAAAATAATCTCAGTACATCCCAGTACATTGATCCATTCAGGATAACCGGATCGTTAGAAAAACGGTGAAGTTCTTCAATGCTGATCTTGTCACCATCAAAAGTTCCGCACATTGCTCTTCCGCCTGAAGCACCAAAGTCAAATGCTAATACTTTTTTCTCCATAATCTTCCTCTTTTCTTAATACTCTTTTACTCGGTATTAAAACAGGGGCCCTGCATAGGCAGCACCCCCGCATTCTTTGTTCTAGTTCTGTATCGAAACTACATTTACAGTCTTTTTACATTTCCTAACAAAAGGACTCCTTCTTATTTATAAAGCGGTCCGTAGTTCTTACAAGCTCTGAAGTCAGCGCCTTCTTTATCCATTCCAAATGCATTCCATGCTGCCGGACGGTAGATATCTTTCTCCGGTACGTTGTGCATAGATACTGGAATACGAAGCATTGAACACATTGTGATCAGGTCAGCTCCGATGTGTCCGTAGGAGATAGCACCGTGGTTAGCTCCCCAGTTGTTCATTACATCATAAGCTGTCTTGAATGCTCCCTCTTTACCATCACATCTTGGAGCAAACCATGTACATGGCCATGTGTAGTCTGTACGTTTCCAAAGCTTATCAGATACTTCTTCTGGAAGTTCAAGTGTCCATCCTTCTGCAATCTGAAGAACCGGTCCAAGTCCTTTTACAAGGTTAAGACGGATCATTGTAGCTGGCATCTGAGCGCGTGTCTCGTAACGGCTTGAGTATCCGCCTCCACGGAAGTATCCGTTGTCAGCCATGCACCACTCTGTAGCATCCATGATTGCTTTCTGGTCTTCTTCTGTAACGTTCCACCATTCTTTCATAACGCCGTTACCGTTCTCGTCTTTAGCAACACCAGATGCATCAAGACAAGCTGCTCCAGAGTTGATCAGGTGAAGGAATCCACCGTTCTCTTTAGCAACACCCTCGAGGTCATATCCTGTAGCTTTCTTAACTGCCTCTGGGCTCCAGTATGTACGAACATCAGCGAAGATCTGAGCACGTCCTGTAAGAAGTTTCATGAACATCATTCCAAGTCCGTTGAGAACGTCGTTCTCTGTAGCAAGGATGTATGGCTCACGAGCTCCGTTCCAGTCGAAAGATGTATTCAGAACTGCCTCTGCGAAGTCTCCGTTCGGATAGAAGTCTGTCCACTGTCTCTGTCCCTGGAATCCAGCTGCCAGAGCGTTGTGTCCGATTGCTTCCTCTGAGAACTTCTCGTCAAGGTTCTTATTTCCATTCATAAGGTCTTTGATGATAACTGCCATCTTAACAACGAACTCGAACTGCTCCTCTTTCTCCTCTGGAGTAGCCTGAAGCTCTTCTGGGTTCTTGTCCCAACCAATCTTGCAAGTCTCTTTTGCCCATTTCAGAGCTTTCTCGAATTCAGCCTTGTCATAGATCTCTTCTGACATACGACGAATAATTTCTACCTCATCAACAGACTCTACACGCATTCCAAGGTAAGACTCGATGAAATCAGAATCAATGATAGATCCACCGATACCCATTGTAACAGATCCGATCTGAAGGTAAGATGTTCCTCTCATGGATGCTGCTGCAACAGCTGCACGTCCGAATCTAAGAAGTTTCTCTTTAACGTCTTCCGGAATTGTTGTGTCGTCAGCTTCCTGAACGTCATGTCCGTAAATTCCGAATGCCGGAAGTCCCTTCTGTGCATGTGTAGCAAGTACAGATGCAAGGTATACAGCTCCCGGTCTCTCTGTTCCGTTGAATCCCCATACAGCTTTGATTGTCTGTGGATCCATATCCATTGTCTCAGCTCCGTAGCACCAGCAAGGTGTAACTGTAACTGTGATATCTACGCCTTCTCTTCTAAACTTATCAGCACAAGCAGCACTCTCACCTACACGTCCGATTGTTGTGTCAGCGATAACAACTTTAACCGGCTCGCCATTTGAATATCTTAAGTTCTCCTCAAACAGTTTTGCTGCAGATTTTGCCATGTTCATTGTCTGCTCTTCAAGAGATCCTCTTACGTCAAGAGCTCCTCTACGTCCATCGATTGTCGGTCTGATACCAATTACTGGATAAGATCCTACTAATCTTCTTTCTGCCATAATTACATTCCTCCTTAATTGTTTGCCTTGCTCTGCTCATCTTCCTTCGCAGAACCGCTTCTTTAAGTATCATTATAGTTCTTTCCTTTCTTTTTGTCTTGTGGTATACTAGAATAAAAATATAAAGATATTCACCTTTTATACAACAAAGTACAATTTACAAGCATATATCTTCATATCTATGTTTGTATTTACACTATTTAGATTTTTAAAGGAGATTATTGCATGAAATACATTAATTACAAAGAAGAGCGTAATCACGGAACCATTGATTTTCCAATTGAATTTTATCATGTTACGCCGAATCATCCACGGTATGACATGTCTTATCACTGGCACATCGAATACGAACTTATTCGTGTTTTAAAAGGGAAATTACTTATGTCAATTGGTGAAAATGAATTCACTGCAGAAGCCGGAGACCTTATTTTTATAAAAGGAGGGCTTCTTCATGGCGGAACTCCTAAGGATTGTGTCTATGAATGTCTTGTTTTTAACCTTGAATCGCTCATGGCAGTAAACCATGCCAGCGAACGTCTGCTTAAGAAGATCGGAAGCGACACTCTGACTATCCCTTCCCTCATCAAAGCACCCGTAAAGAATTTAGAGCATATCACCTCCATGATGTTTGAACATATCAAAAAGCGTACCGAAGGACACGAGCTTATGGTGATTGGTACTCTGTACGAATTCTTAGGCTATATTTTGGAAAATAAATTGTATGAAAACGTTCGAATCATCAGTCAAAAGGATAGCCGAAAAATAGAACATTTAAAGAAAGCTCTTGAAGTGATTGAAAACCATTATGCTGACTGTATCACACTGGAAGATCTGGCTCAGGCAGCCGGCATGAATTCAAAATACTTCTGCCGCTACTTTAAAGATATGACCCACAGAACTCCTGTTGACTATCTGAATTACTATAGAATAGAACAAGCTTGTTTCAAGCTCGTTACTTCGAATGAATCAATCGCAGACATCGGACTTAGCTGTGGATTTAACGATGTAAGCTACTTTATCAAAACATTTAAAAAATATAAAGGAATGACACCGAAGAAATATCTTCGCGCACCACTGTAATCAAAAATTGCGAAACAGGTCAACCCCATCATTTTTTCACGCAAAAGGAGATCCCCTTACGGAGATCTCCTCTTTTCATATCTCATTCACTCATGAAATATCCTTATTTATCTTCTTTTTCTGCAGCGTATACAGTTACCAGTTTATTCAGGTAATCATATCTCTCCATAGCTTCCTGCTCATTGAGTGCGAAGAGCTTATCAGCCTTAGCCGGGTTAGCTCTCTTCAGTGCGTTGTAACGTACTTCTCCGTTCAGGAAGTCCTGATATCCTTCAGCCTTCGGAGCCTTGCTGTCAAGTGAGAACTTGTCTCCCTCTGCAGCCGGGTTGTAACGGAAGTTATTCCAGTATCCACACTCTACTGCCAGCTGTTCCTCTGTCTGAGCTTTGCTCATACCCTTCTTGATACCATGGTTGATACATGGAGCATAAGCGATGATCAGTGATGGTCCCGGATAAGCCTCAGCCTCAGCGATTGCCTTAACTGTCTGGTTGAAGTCAGCACCCATAGCGATCTGAGCTACATATACGTATCCGTATGTCATAGCCATTCCTGCAAGGTCTTTCTTCTTAGTCTCTTTTCCGCCTGCTGCGAACTGAGCTGTAGCACCAGTCTTAGTAGCCTTAGAGGACTGTCCACCTGTGTTAGAGTAAACCTCTGTATCGAATACCATAATGTTGATGTCTTTCTTGCTTGCAAGAACGTGGTCAACTCCGCCGTATCCAATATCGTAAGCCCATCCGTCTCCTCCGAAGATCCACTGGGATTTCTTAGCAAGGAAATCTTTGTTCTTCAGAAGATCTGCTCTCTCTTCGCAATCGCAATCAAGTGCTTCAAGAGCTGCAACAAGTTTGTCTGTAGCTGTTCCGTTTGTAGCACCTACTGTATATGTCTCAAGATACTCAGCTGCTGCAGCCTTAACTGCCTCATCTGTAGTCTTCTCTGCGATCTTCTCAACTTTTGCTTTCAGTCTGTCTCTGATTGTATTCTGTGCAAGCAGCATACCGTATCCAAACTCAGCATTATCTTCAAACAGGGAGTTGCTCCATGCTGGTCCTTTACCTTCCGGTGTTACTGTGTAAGGTGTAGACGGTGAAGAGTTACCCCAGATAGAAGAACATCCTGTTGCATTTGCAATATACATTCTATCGCCAAACAGCTGTGTGATCAGCTTAGCGTATGGTGTCTCACCACATCCTGCACAAGCTCCTGAGAACTCAAGGAGTGGCTGTTTGAACTGGCTTCCCTTAACTGTTGTCTCTTTGAATTTAGCAACAACTTCTGGTTTAACCGGAATCTCTCTACCAAAGTCGAAGAATGTCTGCTCTCCTGCATTAGCTTCCATGTTAGCCATTGTAAGAGCCTTCTCAACTTCGCCTGTCTCTTTATTCTTCTTGCCTGGGCAGACATTCACACAAGATCCACATCCTGTACAGTCGTAAGCGGATACTGTCATTGTGAACTTCATTCCCGGCATTCCGATCATATCAAGTGTCTTAAGTCCTTCTGGGGCCTGAGCAACTTCTTCCTCTGTCAGAGCTACCGGACGGATAACTGCGTGCGGACATACATATGCACAACGGTTACACTGGATACACTGATCTGGATTCCAGACCGGAATATCTACTGCGATACCACGTTTCTCGTATGCAGATGTTCCTGATGGTGTAGATCCATCAATATAATCATTAAATGCAGATACAGGGAGTGTGTTTCCTTCCTGAGCATTAACTTTTGCCTGAATGTTCTTAGCAAATGCAATCGCATCAGCTCTTCCGCCATCTGCGATGTGTGGTGTAGCAAGACCTTCGTCAGTTGCATCTTTCCAGCTTTCTGGAACTTCTACTTCTACAACCTGTTTTGCACCTGCATCGATTGCATCGTAGTTCATCTGTACGATCTTGTCACCTTTTCTTCCGTAAGTAGCCTTAGCAGCTGCTTTCATAAGGTCAATAGCCTCTTCTTCCGGAATGATAGCTGCAAGTTTGAAGAATGCAGACTGAAGAACTGTATTGATACGTCCGCCAAGTCCGATCTCTTTACCAATCTTGATACCATCGATTGTGTAGAATTTAATTCCGTGGTTAGCGATATAAGCTTTTACCTGTCCCGGAAGATGCTCCTCAAGTCCTTCCATATCCCATGGGCAGTTCAGAAGGAACGTTCCTCCATCAACAAGTTCCTGAACCATGTTGTATTTGTCAACATAAGACGGGTTATGACATGCAACAAAGTTAGCCTGATGGATCAGGTATGTTGATTTAATCGGTTTCTTACCGAAACGAAGGTGAGACATTGTAACACCACCGGACTTCTTAGAGTCATAATCAAAGTAAGCCTGTGCATACATGTCTGTGTTATCACCAATGATCTTGATAGAGTTCTTGTTTGCTCCAACAGTACCATCTGCTCCAAGTCCCCAGAACTTACAGTTGATTGTTCCTTCTGGTGTTGTAACAAGTGGCTTACCAGCATCAAGTGAAAGATGTGTAACATCATCTTCAATACCGATTGTGAATTTAGCTTTCTCATCGTTGTGGTATACAGCAACGATCTGAGCAGGTGTTGTATCTTTAGAACCAAGTCCATAACGTCCTGTGTAAACCGGAACTGCATCGAACTTAGATCCTTTAAGTGCTGCAACAACATCCAGGTACAGTGGCTCGCCAAGTGCTCCTGGCTCTTTTGTTCTGTCAAGAACAGAAATCTTCTTAACTGTATCCGGGATAGCGTCGATCAGAGCTTCTGCGCTGAATGGTCTGTAAAGACGAACTTTAACAACTCCGACTTTCTCTCCTGCAGCTGTCAGGTAATCGATTGTCTCCTCGATTGTGTCACAAACAGATCCCATAGCTACGATCACGTGCTCTGCATCTGCTGCTCCATAGTAGTTGAACAGTTTGTAGTCTGTTCCGATCTTCTCATTAACCTTATCCATGTACTTCTGAACGATTCCCGGAAGTGCATCATAGAATGGGTTACAAGCCTCTCTAGCCTGGAAGAAGATATCCGGGTTCTGAGCTGAACCTCTCTGGCATGGGTGGTTCGGGTTAAGTGCATGTGCGCGGAACTCGTCGATTGCTTCCATGCTTACCATGTCTTTCAGATCTTCATAATCCCATGTCTCGATTTTCTGAATCTCGTGTGATGTTCTGAATCCATCAAAGAAGTTGATGAATGGAATCTTTCCTTCAAGTGCTGCACAATGAGCAACCGGAGTAAGGTCCATTACTTCCTGTACGCTGGATTCACAGAGCATAGCTGCTCCTGTCTGACGACATGCATAAACATCAGAATGATCTCCAAAAATTGACAGTGCGTGGCTTGCAAGTGCACGGGCAGATACGTTGAATACTCCCGGGAGCTGCTCACCAGCAACCTTATATAAGTTAGGAATCATAAGAAGGAGTCCCTGAGAAGCAGTAAATGTTGTTGTAAGAGCACCTGCTGCTAATGATCCGTGAACAGCACCTGCTGCTCCGGCCTCGGACTGCATCTCTGTAACCTGTACAGTCTGTCCGAAAATGTTCTCCCTTCCTTCAGTAGCCCACTCATCGATATGCTCCGGCATAACGGATGAAGGCGTAATCGGGTAGATAGCTGCTACTTCTGTATATGCATAAGAAACGTGAGCTGCTGCCTGATTACCGTCCATGGTCTTCATTTTTCTTGCCATTTTTATTCCTCCTTAGGTGTTACATAGGTTTTACACTGAGTTAAGTATAATTAATTCACATGTAGTTTCATTATATCTCCAAAAGTCACAAAAGTCTAGAGTTATAAATATCCTCTTTTGTATATTTTCGTGTACAGAGCAGTGTTTTGAGAATAGTTATCAGTGCTATTATTGGGGATTATTAACTAAAACAGACAGAAATGGAAAAAGCCAAAAGAGTTCTTTCTGTTGAACATTAACTCTTCTGACTTATGAATCACTATACTTTTTTCTTATTATTCTATCTATTCTTAAACAACCGGTCATCCCACTTCGGTGGTTTTTTCCCTTTGATCTTTGTTGGCACCGGCTCGTACTGATCCACTTTTTTCTTCTCGTTTCTTTTTCTGCAATGTCTTCTGCAATAGATCAGCATAATTCCTGTCATAATCACTAGACAACCTGCCAGAAGTTCTGACACCGGAAATCCGATCCCCGGAAGAACAAGCTGATCCGTTCTAAGCCTCTCGATCCACACGCGTCCTGCCCCATAACCAAACAGGTACATAAGAAAGAGCTCACCTTCATATTTCTTATGTTTCCTATACAGAAACAATATAATAAGCAGTCCGGCACACCATAATGATTCATACAAAAATGTCGGATGTACCTGGATATAACTGACTCCATCAATTCTCTGCATATTCTCGCGCATAAGTTCTGTGATATCTCCCGGCCTTACTGCATCAACCGGAAGCCTCATCGCAAACAGACAATCCGTATATTCTCCAAATGCTTCCCTGTTAAAGAAATTCCCCCAACGTCCAAGCATCTGACCATTCAGAAGCGCCAGTGCAATTGTATCCAAAATCTGAAATGGTGATTTTTTCTTAACAGCAGCCATTACAAAAACTGCGATCACTGCTCCGATCACGCCGCCATAAATTGCCAGACCACCTTCTCTGAGATTAAAAATAGACAAAAGATTATCTTTATATAAATCCCAGGAGAAAATCACGTAATAGATTCTTGCACCCGCAATTCCTGCGATCACTCCGACAATTCCCATATCCAGATAGTCTTCCGGATTTTGCCCTGTTCTTTTTGCCTCCGCTGTGGCAATCAGAAATCCAATCAAAATTGCTGCACCGATGATCATGCCGTAGTAAGCAATGGAAAAACCAAAGATGCTGATGCTTTTTCCTACATGATCCAGATAAATCCCTAAATTCGGAAAGCTGATATTATAATGCATATTATGTTATTTCCTTTCATATCCACAGAAATCAGGAACAAATCCAGTTGTCCCTGATTCCTGTTTTTACTGCTTTTCCAATTAGAAAACAATGAATCTAACTGGTTTTCAAGCATATTTCCTATATCTGTTAAACATTAAATCTGAACAGCATGATATCTCCATCCTGAACGACATAGTCTTTTCCTTCCAGACGAACCAATCCTTTTTCTTTCGCTGCCGCATGAGTTCCACATGCCATCAGATCATCATAACTTACTACTTCCGCACGGATAAATCCACGTTCAAAGTCTGTATGAATCTTACCAGCTGCCTGTGGTGCCTTTGTTCCCTTCTTGATTGTCCATGCACGAACTTCCGGCTCCCCTGCTGTCAGATAACTGATCAGTCCAAGAAGATGATAGCTTGCCTTGATCAGCTTCTCAAGTCCGGATTCTTCTAATCCAAGGTCTTCAAGGAACATGGACTTCTCATCATCATCTAACTGAGAAATTTCTTCTTCAATTTCTGCACATACTACGAACACTTCGCAGTCTTCCTCTTTTGCATACTCACGAACTGCCTGAACCCCTGCATTGTTCACACCATCATCAGCAAGATCATCCTCAGATACATTTGCTGCAAAGATTACAGGTTTTGCTGTCAGAAGGTTGTACTCGGCAAGCCATGCCTGCTCATCCTCATCCTCTGTCACGAAGCTCTTTGCCATCTTATTCTCTTCCAGATGTGCTTTCAAACGGTTCTGAAGATCCAGCTCTTTCGCCGCCATCTTATCATTTCTAGAAAGCTTCACTGTCTTGGAGATTCTTCTTTCAAGAACCTCAAGATCTGAGAAAATCAGCTCAAGATTGATTGTCTCAATGTCACGCAGCGGATCAATACTTCCGTCTACATGCACAATATTCGTATTCTCGAAGCATCTTACAACATGTACGATTGCATCAACCTCACGGATATTGGCAAGGAACTGGTTTCCAAGTCCTTCTCCTTTGGATGCTCCCTTCACAAGTCCTGCAATATCAACAAACTCAATTGCTGCTGGAATGATCTTCTTTGTATGATACATCTCTCCAAGCACATCCAGTCTCTTATCCGGAACTGTTACGACACCGACATTCGGGTCAATTGTACAGAATGGATAGTTTGCAGATTCTGCACCGGCCTTTGTCAGTGAGTTAAACAGTGTACTTTTTCCTACGTTCGGTAATCCTACGATTCCAAGTTTCATCTTTCTATATTCCTCCTATAAATCCTTAGATTTCAATCCTACCAATTCGCCTGTTCGCAATCCGGTTTGTAGTATAAAACGATACTGATTTCATTCTTGTAACCTTTTAAATCTTTTCCCATATTTCAGCGCCTCTCATAAGAAGCCCTAATACAGTACCTTGTATTATACCATAGCATCTTATTTTTGTGAATATTCATTTTCATCTCTTGTCACATAAAACACCCCATAAATAAGAAAGTCCCACCGGGTTGCGCATGAAAAATCAGAGGCGTGGTGGGTTCTGTTAATGTTATTATACAGCTTTCAATGTCACTGTCACGATTGTTCTTGTAAAAAAATCAGCAGCGCCTGTCACACTGAAAATAATTGTTGTAAAAAATATTTTTATGCCAGCTCAAAGAATGTCCTTACATATATTCAAAAGATAATGGAAGATATCAATTCTCCCATCTTCCTCGTAATATTTCCCTAAGGTGAAAATGGGAATTAAATAACTATACCCTTTCTATTTACAGCTCTAATGTGTCAATTATATTCTTTAATGCGTCTGCTGATTCTTTTAGCTTCAATGCTTCTTCTCCACTAAGATTAATCGGTATATCAGATTCAATTCCGTCTGCACCAACAATGACAGGCATACTTAATACAACATCATCAATCTCATATACTCCATGTATCATGTGCGATACAGGAAGTATTGATTTTTCGTCACGCATAATTACTTCACAGATACGTTTTACTGACATTGCAATTCCATAATATGTCGCATGCTTCTTATTAATAATCTCATAGGCACTGTTTTTGACAGCATCTGCGATTTCCTTCGTATTTTCCTTATGGTTATAATGTCCTCTCATCTCACACATGTCACTAAGCGGAACACCGGATACATTAGCAGATGACCATGCCACAACTTCACTGTCTCCATGCTCTCCTACTATAAATGCATGCACGCTTCGGCTATCCACTGATAAATGCTGTCCAAGCTTGCTTCTAAGTCTTGCACTGTCAAGAACTGTTCCTGAGCCGATAACTCTTTCCTCCGGAAGTCCTGACAGTTTGATTGCAACCTGTGTCAGAATATCCACAGGATTTGCCACAACCAGAAGGATTCCTCCAAAATCTCTTTTGGCAATTTCCGGAATAATGGACTTAAATATTGCCACATTCTTATTTACCAGATCAAGTCTTGTTTCTCCTGGCTTTTGCCCTGCACCTGCTGATATAATTACAATCGCAGCATCTGCCACATCATCATAATCACCAGCATATATTTTCATAGGGCTGGCAAATGGTATTCCATGACTGATATCCATAGCCTCTCCCTCTGCCTTATTCTTATCCGCATCTATCAAGGCAATTTCAGTGAATAATCCACTCTGCATAAGCGCAAATACAGATGCTGAGCCTACGAATCCGCAGCCTATCATAACTGCCTTTTTTGAATTTGATTTTTTCTTATTCATGCAATCATCTCTTCCTTTTGTTATTCTACAATTCTTTCAAATATGTATTCATTACCTGACGAAATTTCGCCTCTGAATACATAACCAAGTCTGTTAAAACTTCTGATATCATCTGGTTTTTCTATATGATTCTCTGCCATATATCTTACCATTTCACCACGAGCCATCTTAGCATATGTGCCTTTTGTGATAAGCTTATCACCAGACTTTTCGCAAAAAGTAATAGTAATATATCTGTCTGCTGGAGTTAGATATTTTTCAATACATTTAGAGTATTCCTTTGAAGCCAGATTAATGATAATTCCGCTGTCATCCATTACTTCCCTGTAAAGCATCTCACCCCAGAACTCATACAAATTTTTATAATGCCCTATTGCAGCCTTTGCCTGCATTTCGAGTCGATATGGTGTAATACCATCCATCGGTTTTAATACCCCATAAAACGCTGACATTATTCTCAAATGTTCCTGCACATAATCAAAATGAGCATCTTCAAAAACTACAGGAGCCATATACTGATAGGCAATGCCCTCGTAAGCTAAAACAGCAGGTGTAAGTTGTTTATACAGATTCATAGAATTAATTCTCTCTATGTTCTGTGCCGCAATATTGTCATTGCACTTCCACATTTTTTGAAGTTCTTCTTCGGTTCTTCCTTTCAGCCAGCTAAGTATCTCTTCTGTTTTTTCCATGAATACCGGACATGATAATATACCTATGCTATCAGTGTCTGTTTTCATTTTTTTAGCGGGTGATAATATAATCTTCATCAGCTTAGTTCCAGCAGCATTTTTTCAGGATCATCAGCTGCTTTTACTTTATCATTAGCTTTTACTATTATCCCATGTTCATCAATAAGGTATGTTGTTCTGACCACACCCATGGATACTTTTCCGTAGTTTTTCTTTTCCTTCCATACATCATATGATTCAATAACCTTGCGCTCTGTATCTGATAAAAGCGTAAATGCCAGTCCATGTTTTTCCTCAAATTTCTTATGTGATGCAACTGAATCCTTGCTTACGCCAAGTACAACCGCACCTTTCTCAACAAACTGTGGGTATCTATCTGAAAATCCACAAGCCTGCTTTGTACATCCAGGTGTATTATCCCTTGGATAAAAATATAGGATTACTTTCTTTCCAAGATATTCGCTTAATTTATGTAATTCTCCATTCTGATCCGGTAATTCAAAATCCGGTGCTTTTGTTCCTACTTCTAACATTTTTATTCTCCAATCTATGCATTTTTCATTTCTTTCTTCTGACATTCCTGGCAGATGCCCTTAAAAAAAATGTCATGGCTTATATACTTCATACCATGTGTGTCTTTTATTTTCTTCTCCAGCTCTGATATAACATCCATATCAACATCAAATATCTCTCCACACTTTATGCATTCCACATGGTAGTGATTTTCGAGTGTAAAGTCAAAGCGGTCTGAACCATCTGGAACTTCCACTTTTCTAACCTTGCCTTCTTCTACAAGAATGCCAAGATTTCTATATACAGTCCCTCTTCCGATAGATGGATATTTTTCTTTTATAAATGTATATATCTGGTCTGCTGTTACATGACGGTGCATTTCATTTACTGCATCAAGTACCATATCTCTTTGAATTGTATTTCTAATTTTTTTCAGCCTCCTTAATAGGATTTATTCTTAATTAGGATTTTATATCATTCCTTTTATTATGTCAAGCATATATTTAATTATGTGCACAATTATAAAAAAAGATATTCAGATACGTAACACTCATCTGAATACCTTTTTTGTAACTTTATTAAATTGTCACCTTCTACAGCATCTCCATCAGTCTCAAATCGTGCAATTACATCACATCCACACTTATCTGCAAGTATATCTGCTGCTTTGCAGAAAGTATTTGGTCTGACTGGGGCATACATTATTAAAATATAATTGCATAACAAACAGTTCTATAATCTGTCAGGATTATCATATATATTTATATATTCGGCTACAGATCTGTCAAATGTCTTGATATGACCAAACAGCCAGTCAATAACATTGATTTTTACCTGTTCCATAAACTTTTCATCTGGTCCCTCATTTTCATCCAGATAATCATAGAGTACCTTAACAGTATGCCTGAACTCCTCATGCTTCTTTATATGTTCCTCCAAGCCTGGGTAACCTACATCTTTCTGCAGTTTTTCTTCTTCTTTGAAATGAAATTCCGTATATTCATCAAGATAATCAAGCATTTTAATTGCCTTTACTCTTGCATCTTCTGATTCACACGCACTCACAAACTGCTGAATACGATCAATCAGTTCCTTATGCTGCTCGTCTATTGTCTTATTGCCTGTTATTAAATTATCATCAAATGTAATTACTGTCATAAAACCACCTTACAATCCACCTCATATATGTTACCAAATTGCATAAATATTCTAATTCTTTTCTACTTCTTCACTTTTCTTAACTGCACCTTTGCCCGAAATCATCTTATACCCAGAGAGTACAGAAAATAACATACATCCCATTGCTCCAATCGCAAAAATCTTATGTTCCTTCATCTTTCCTCTGAAGCCGGTATAAAAAGTAGCAACCATACATGCTAATGCACCCACTGCCCAATATTTATGAGTTTTCACGATTTCACCTCCAATCTCTTTAATTGTAACGCAAATATAATTGCTGTACAACACCATTATCTATGCATTTCTTTATATGTTCTGTCAATGATGTTTCATAAATTTTTCAACAAGTTCAGCTGATTTCTTAATAATTCTCTGCATGCACTTCAAAATAGTTCTGCGGATGATTACATACCGGGCATACCTCAGGTGCTTTTGTTCCTACCACAATATGTCCACAGTTACGGCATTCCCATACCTTAACCTCGCTCTTTTCAAATACCTGTGCAGTTTCAATATTTTTAAGAAGTGCACGATATCTCTCCTCGTGATGCTTCTCAATCTCTCCTACAGCTCTGAATTTTGCTGCAAGTTCAGGAAACCCTTCTTCCTCAGCTGTTTTAGCAAAGCCTTCATACATATCTGTCCACTCATAATTCTCACCTTCTGCAGCTGCTACTAAATTTTCTTTTGTATCTCCAATTCCTGCTAATTCCTTGAACCACATCTTTGCATGTTCTTTTTCATTATCTGCGGTCTTTAAAAATAATGCTGACATCTGTTCATAGCCTTCCTTTTTTGCTACAGAAGCAAAATAGGTATACTTATTTCTTGCCTGAGACTCCCCTGCAAATGCTTCCTGTAAATTTTTTTCTGTCTGTGTTCCTGCGTATTTGTTCGCTGTCATTTCTTTTACCTCCGTTTTCTTCACTACTTTTTCAAAATCTGATGCCGGGTGCTTACACAAAGGACATATAAAATCATCCGGTAATTCTTCGCCTACCTATTCATATCCACAGATTCCGCAACACCATATCGTCTGACCATCCTCCGTTTGTCCAACTGCCTCCTTTTCCGATTGTAGGATATGCTTCTTTTATAAATTCATACACTTCAGTTGCTGTAACATGCCTTTTCATCTTATATACGGCATTTCGTACGAGATCTTTCTGAATAGTATTTCTTCTATTTGTCATTCAATCTCCTTATTAGGATTTGTTCTTAATAAGGATTATATATCACTTCAATAGTTTTGTCAATAAATAGTAATGATTCTTGTTATTAATTTTCTTGCTTTAACTATAAAAATAGATATCGCTATTTCAAACGCTACCAATATTACAATTTTAACAATATTGCTTCCTACAAGCATCGCTGCAGCTAGCGAATCTATTAAAATATGTGCGATTACGCAGGGTAACACACCTTTGGAATATTCTTTTATTGTTCCAAACATAAATGTATTTCCTAATATCATTAGATAGAATATTAGATAATTACTAGATCCAGCTGTAATCCAAGGTAATCTATAAATTGGAATGTGCCATAAAAACCACACGATTGATATTAAGAACATTTTTAATACATATGACTTTATATTAAACTTTGGTTGCAAATACCATCTCCAACCACATTCTTCTAATCCACCTTGCAGGATTGTCCATGGCATATATACCAATACTGAAATAATTGTTCCGCCTGTCAACGATATATTTCCCATTATAAATGAAACACCATAATATACGCATACACTACCGATTGCCAAGATATATGAGTAGATGGACTCTCTCTGCAAAAACATATCTTTGAGCACTGCTTTCTGCCCATCTGATTTTGCAAAAGCAATCGCAACAAACATTGGCGTTAAGTTCATTAAAATAAACAAGACAGAGGAACCAATTGAATTTCCTTCAGAAAACAAAATAAGTAATATCTGACCAATAACAAGAGTTACTGCAAGCGTTATTGCAGAATAGGATAATGATTTTTTCATCATAATCTCTCCATAAATTCACATTGTACTTTTCTTTTATATCGCATAGACACAGTATATCATATCCACTGTGCCTATGCGATATCCTACTGCTTCTTTCTATTCCGGTGTATATGACCAGTGCATCATTCGGTTTGTGATGGTATCTTCCCACTTAGGCTTTTCCCTTTCAGGTCTTCTTACATATGAAATGTGTAACCATAACATTAATAAGCACTAAAGAAAACATTACACCTACAGTACTAAAAATCGGCCAATGAAATGTAAAATATGACAATTTATTTTCCATATAAATCTTTACTCCAACCAAAGTGACCATTCCTACAGTAAACAACAATCCTATCACACACATAAAATAATAACTGCCTTCTCCAAAAAGCATTAATTTCATTTGCTTATCGGTCATCCCAATGCTTTTCATAATATCAAATTCTTTTCTCCGAGTGTACATCCCGGTAAATACAACATTACAATAATTAGTCAATCCCGCAATGAATAATATGATACTTACAGCACCTAAGAGAATTCGATTTCCTCTCATATATGTTTCTTTTTGCTGCATCAGATCTGATTTACAGATAATAAAAACTCCTGCTTCGCCGGTTCCTTCATCCATTGATACTTCTGTCATTTCGGATCGTTTCTTATTTTCCTCGGATATCAGCTCGTTGATCTGTGTTTTCACATAAGGTTCTTTTTCCGGATCAGCAGTTAATTCCATTGTTAATATCTTTTTCTCAGTCGGTATCTTTTGAAAACCTTTCTCACTGATAAAATAATATAAGCTGCATTCCCCATGCCAGGATTGATTTATTTCCGGGAAATCATCGTTTTGCCGATCCAAATAACCACATAGAGTAAATGTTTCAGATTCTTTTTGAGGGAATTCGTCTTCCTGTTGTTTCTCTTTATTCTCAGAATTACTTTGTTCTTTTCTACGAATCGCATCTTCTCTTGAGAGCAAAGTTTTAAAGTATACCGGTTCGCCAATTGCTTCATCTGCAAGTTTTTGCTGTTCCGGGGTCAGCATATGATCATGTATGAGCAACACGCCATTTCCTTCTTCCAAAGATTTCAAATCAATATTGAGTTGATTATCCTGAACGTATTTCTCAAGCGACAAGATTTGATTGTCATTTAAAATCTGCACAGTATCCCAACTGAATCCTTCCACCATATTGTCATCTATAAGATTAAAAAGCCCTTCGTCATAAGGACGGATGCCCTTTCTGGACATAACTGTAGTTACATAAGCTCCTTCGATCAAATTAGATTTTTCCCAATCGATACCATCTATCTTGTGTAATTTTTTCTCCAACTCTTGAGAGATTGGTGAAAATTCATCATAATCGTTATCATACAACAGTTCCACACCATCTCCCTGCGTCAGCAAAGGATCCACATCGATTTCTCTGGTTTTATATTCTTCCCCATATCCCAGACTTTTCCCGAATTCGCTAAACTCTCCTGCCAGCAAAAAATCGGGACGTTTTTCGAGAAGATGCTTATAATCGCATCCATTTGTAAGTACATTCATTAGAATAAAAGACAGGACTCCTAAAAAGATAGAAATACTTGTAATGATAAATCGTGCTTTATGACGTTTTATATTTCCCCATGCAATATAAAACATTTCTCCTGTCTCAGAGCGTTTCAACACCAGTTTTCCAGGATGTTTTATTTTTTTGTCACCCATATTTCCATCATAAGTGGCACTCTCGATACAAGACAGCTTCGTTATTTTTCTAATAACGCCTTCTGATGCCATCCACAAAATTCCATTTACAAATATAACAGAAAGAAAAAGAATCCATGGTCTGAAAAAGGAAAGTATCATATTTCCTCCCATTTCCTGATAAAAATGAAACCCTAATATTTCCGGTATCAATAAGACCAAAATCAATACAGAAATCAAACTCCCTAAGACAGAACCTTTTAACATGAGTAACCGCATTTGTTTCCGGTATATTTTTGTGATCTGTCTTTCTGTGGCTCCAATCGTGTGGAGTAATCCGAGATTTTGAATATCTTCGCTCATAGAAATCCAAAGGACATTGCGCACAAGGAAATATATTCCACACAAAATACCTAGCGTTCCTAATATCACCATCTCATATCCACCTGCGAATTTAGAAACGGCAGTATATTGTGCTGTATCAGAAACGTATATCTTCTGATCTGCACTCTTCATCGGCAATGCCTGATATAATTTTTCTTCTGTTTTGCTTCTGCTTAAATGATTGCTCTGACTGAAAAGTAAAGTATAGGGACCCTTTTCCAGGTTTAACTCATTAATTTTGTCATGTGAAATATATCCGATTGCTAATTTATTTCCAGAGTCAGTATACCATCCACATAGTTTGAATTTTTCTTTCGAATGTTCGAACAGACCTTTGTATACATCTAAGTTTATTTCCATTCCCTGTTCTGGTTCAGAAATACCAAGTTTTTTCAATGCTCTCTCAGATAATAGAATTTCATCCTTTTTCTGTGGGTAATTTCCAATCACATTGGTATATGCAGGCTTCAAAAAATTGTTCCAGCTTTCTGAGTCAGCCCATACTACATCACATATCGTTTTTTCATTATTTTCTGAAACGTCTGTAGCTTCACCTACAAAAATGCTTTTCCCAACCTGTTTTATATAATCCAGTTGTTTTAATTTTGCATATTGTTCTTCTGTTCCATCTTCTATTCTGCCCGAAGAAGCAGTTCCATTTTCTCGGGTTAATCTTATTTCTTCTGCTTGTATTTTTCCAAAGGAGATTCCGAAGACCATGGTTATAGCAACAATACCGATTACTACTGAGCAAAATAAAATCGTATTTCTCACCTTTTTTGTGCCCGCAAAATTTTTAGCCAGGAATCGGATTATATCTTCATTGTTATTTGGAATGTTCTTATGAAACATAGTGATACCTCCTAACAATCGTTACAATCTCTTGTATAGATTTTTCCATCGGACATGCGTATTACTCTGTCTGCCATCTGCGCTACTTCCTCTTGATGCGTCACGATCAATGTCGTCTGATGAAATCTTGCGGCACAGGATTTTAGTAATCCTACGACTTCCATACTTGTAACAGAATCCAGATTTCCGGTCGGTTCATCCGCCAGGACAATAGCCGGTTTCGTTAATAATGCCCGTGCTATAGAAACTCGCTGTTGCTGCCCTCCGGACAGCGTTGATGGAAGACGTTCTAATTTATCTTTTAGTCCTAGTATTTCAACAATCTCATTGAAAAAATCTACATCGATTTCCTTGCCATCCAGTCTCATTGGGAGGACAATATTTTCACGTATACTAAGAGAAGGTATCAAATTATATTGCTGAAATACAAATCCGATATTTCTTCTTCTGAATATCGTTCTTTCTTCCTTGTTAAGATCTTTTAAACTTGTATTTCTGATCCAGACACCTCCAAAATCCGGAGTATCAAGACCTCCTAAGATGTTCATAAGTGTTGTCTTTCCGCATCCTGACGTACCGACAACTGCTATAAATTCACCATCTTCCACAGTCAACGACACACCATCTAAAGCACGCACTTCATATGTATCGGATGTATAATATTTTTTTAGATTCATGGCTTTGATTATATCCATCTTTTCTGTAAACTCCTTTCGTAAATGCTACCTTTAACTCAGCCATAATCTATTATACATGGTACCTCTTACAAACTTCTTACAAGCTGCATATGAACTGTCTCTACCGGAAGATTTACCTCTATAAGCAGCCCTGGCTTCATTTGTTTTGCTTTCATCATCCCTTTTTGTAATAGAACAATCTCTCTGGAAAGATATAAACCAATTCCGCATCCTTCCTGCCCTCTTGCCTGCTCACCACGATAAAATCTTTGAAAAATTTTATTTTCTTCTCCATCTCTTATCCCGATTCCATAATCTCTTACTTGAATTTTATAAAACATTTCTGTCTGTTTCATTGTGATATTGATCGTGCTGTTGTTTTTACTATATTTGACTGCATTATCAAACACATTATAAAACGCCTCACACATCCAGTTTTTATCATGTTCGCAAATGATTTTCTCTGGCAATTCTACTTGAAAAAAGATTTCTTTCTCTTCTGCCTTTTTCTGTATTTGCCCCAACGCATTTAGAATCGTTTCGACAAGATTTTCTTTTTGCATGTGAACTTGTATGATTCCTTGCTCTAATCGGGCAGTTTTTATAAAGCTCTCCACCAAAAAGCATAATTGTTCTTCACTTATTCGCAAGTCTTTCATGTATTCTGCATTCAATACTTCTTGCGTTTCATTCAATGATTCTTGCAGCAATTCCGTATAATTTTTTATATTTGACAGCGGTGTCCGTAGTTGATGCGCAATCTCAGAAATCAATTTCTGTATCTCATATCGACTTTTTTCGGCCTCTTTTCTTCTTCCTTCTAACATTTCCTGTAAACGGATTAATTGATTGGTAGTTTTGGAATAAAGCGTTTCTTTCCCGATATCTGAACCATCTAATTCATTGCCGTTTATTAAGGATTCCGTCAATTTATATATTTTATTCATTTCCTTCGCTCTTAAATGATTTTCAACTAAATATACAGTACTTCCTCCGAGTATGAAACCTATTAAAAGTACTGTAGAAATTGCTACAACCATGCTAATCTCCCATTCTATATCCCATTCCAAATACATTACTTATAACATTCGATGAATCATTTAATTTCTTTTTCAATCTACTGATCATAACACTAATTGTGTTAGGATCAATGAATTCACTATCGATTCCCCATATATTTTCCATTATCATCTCTTTTGTAAGAACCTGATTCTGATTCATAATAAGATATTCTAAAAGCTGATACTCTTTGACTGTCAAAAATATTTCCGTCGCTCCAACAAAAACCTGTTTTCTATCAGAATATAAAATGACTTGTCCGCACATAAAAGTATTTTCATTTGACTTTCTCTTTAAAACAACTTCTATACGTTTTAGCAATACCTTTATTGAAAATGGTTTAACCACATAATCATCTGCTCCTGTATCAAACGCTTTTAACATATCTTTTTCATCATCTTTTGCAGTTAAAAAAATAGCTGGAATTTTTCCATTTTTTTGAAGCTCCTGATATAGATTTATTCCATCCCCATCCGGCAATCCAATATCTACGATCAACAAATCTACAGAACTATCTATATTTTTAATTGCCTCTTTTCTTGAAGCGGCAAGAATCGTTGTATAACCTTGATTTTTCAAAGATGTATCTAATGCTTTTCTTAACAATTTATCATCTTCTATAATTCCTATTACCATACACACCTCCTGATTTTTCTAGAATATATACAAAAAGTCCATTACAATATACATAACACCTCTGTATATTGTAACGGACTTTTCCAAAAAAGAAGCCCTCAAATAGCATCTAATACCACACTATAAAGGAGTTTGAATTTCAATCTCTCGTCTCCATCAAAATCACTTTTCCAAGCACGAAAGAGATCTTCACTTCATCTTCACCTTCTGCAAACTCATTACTCACACACAAGCTGTCTCCTGATGAGAGCAAATGATTCTGCAATGGATATTTTGCACCGCTGATACAGAAATCCTCAACCGGAAGTTGCATCGGAAATACTGAAAAATACTTTCCGAAAGCTTCTTCTCTGCGAATTGCGATTCCATGATCAAGCAGACGAATTCTATTATGACTGTCCAAGATCATCGCCTGAGATCCTGCTTCAAGTGCAATATTCAGGCACTGAACATTAGCCCAGAAATGATCCAGACGATTTCCTGTTCCTCCAAGAATCCAGATTTCTTTTCTTCTGAGTCCAAGACACATACGAAGTGCAATCTCCGTATCAGACGCATCCTTTACCGGATTGAACTCCCGGATCGGTACACTTGCTTCTTTTCTATAATAATCGATCACTTCTTCCGGTACACTGTCAAAATCTCCCACAATGTAATCCGGCTTGATCTTATGTTCATAAAGAAATGCGAGTCCTTTATCTACTCCGATAATAAATTCTGTCTCTTCTGCCTCAAGAATTGGAAGGATAAAATCTTCTTCCAGCATTCCCCCGCTCACAATAACTGTTCTCTTACACATTGCCGTTTAAAATCTCCATAAACTTTGCTGTATTATCTTTGATATCACCTTTAAAAACACCTGAACCTGAGACCATTACATTCGCTCCGGCTGCAAGTACTTCTGCCACGTTTTTATGATAGATTCCACCATCTACTTCAATATCAGTTGTAAGTCCTTTTTCATTCAGAAGGTTTCTCAATTCACTGATGCGTTCCAGTGATTCCGGAATAAATGCCTGTCCGCCGAATCCCGGTTCTACAGACATGATCAGAAACATCTCTGCCTGATCCAGATACGGAAGCAGTACATCAACCGGTGTCTTTGGTTTAATAGAAATTCCCACTTTCGCTCCTGCTGCATGGATTTTATCAATTGTTGCCTGCAGATCTTCACATGCTTCATAATGAACTGTAACGATATCTGCTCCTGCTTTCACGAATTCTTCCACATAACGGATCGGTTCTGTCACCATAAGATGAACATCCAGTGTCTGTGTTGTTGCTCCCTTGATTGATGCGAGAACAGGCATTCCAAAGGAAATGCTTGGAACGAACATTCCGTCCATCACATCAAAATGAATATACTCTGCGCCTGCTTCTTCTGTTAATTTCAACTGTTCTCCTAAAATCTTGAAATCTGCTGAGAGAATAGATGGTGCCAAAATATTTTTCATAAACTTAATACCTCTTTCTTTCCTTTAGTTCACGGTACATCTCCGTATAATCTTCATATCTGATCTTATGGATCTTCCCTTCTTCAACTGCCTCTTTTACAGCGCATCCGGGTTCATGAATATGGTCACAGCCATTGAACTTGCACTGTCCTTCAAACGGTGTAAATTCCGGAAAATAATATTTTAAATCTTCTTTTTCGAAATCATTGACGTAAAGAGAACTGAATCCCGGAGTATCCATAATATAAGACTCTTCTCCGATCACGATCAGTTCGGAATGTCTTGTTGTATGTTTCCCCCGATCAATCTTCTTACTGATACTTCCTGTCTCCATCTTCACTTCAGACTGCAGAAGATTGATCAGGGATGATTTTCCAACACCGGAAGGACCTGCAATCGAAGTTGTCTTTCCTTTTAAAAGTGATTTTAACTCACTGATATTTTCTTCTTCCTTCGCACTTGTGAAGATTACCGGATATCCGCATCCGGTATAAACTTCTTTCAATTCTGCAATTTCAGGATGGCTTGCAATATCTGTCTTATTAAAACATAATACGACAGGTATCTCTTTTCGTTCCATCATGACAAGAAAACGATCTAACAGATTATAATGTGGTTTCGGTTTTGTCACTGCAAATACAACCAGTGCCTGATCAATATTGGCTACTGCCGGACGAATCAACTCATTCTTACGCGGCAGGATCTCTGTGATATTTCCTGTCATTTCTTTTTCATCAAGTACCTCGATCACAGCATCATCACCGACCAACGGCTTGATTCCGTCTTTTCGAAAAGCACCCTTTGCTTTACATTCAAAAATTCCGGATTCTACTACATTCACGTAGTAGAATCCGGCAATCCCTTTTATTATCTTTCCCTGCATATACTTGCTCTCTGTTATCATTGATTCGTGTTCTCTTCTGTTCCGGAATCATTTCCGGAATTTCCACTATCCGGGGCTGATGGTTGAGCTCCTTTGCTGACCATATACTGGACAGTTGTTCCTTTTTCCACCTGTGTACCGCTGCTGACAGACTGATAGAATACCTGTCCTTTCGGATAATTATCACTATAATCTTCACCAATATACTCTGGTGTAAGTCCTGCCTGTTTCAGCAGTTTCTCGGCTGTGTTTTTATCTTTATAGGACAGATCCGGCACAGTAACCACCGTCAGCTTTGGTCCTTTGCTCACCACATATCCAATTGTTGTACCTTTAGATACTTCTTTTCCGGCATCTGTATCCTGTGAAATAACCAATCCTTTTTCTACAGTATCACTGTAATCTTCCGTTGCATTTCCGGACAAGCCAGCCTGTGAAAGTGCTGCTTCAGCATCCGACTGGGACTTTCCAGTAAGTTTCGGGACTGTTGCCGGCTGATTTCCCTTGCTTATTACAAGAGTAACTGTTGTTCCTTCTTTTACTTCTGCCCCTTCACTCGGACTAACAGAAACAACTTCTCCCTGTTCCACATCATCACTGTAGACCGGATCACCTTTCTTCACAACAAGATTCTTATCCTGAAGTGCTTTTTCCGCATCAGCTTCCGACATTCCAACAACATTTGGAATGGTTGTTGTCTTTGCTTCCTCACCGGAACTAATCACAACATTGACTGTTGTATGCTTCTTTACTTTCTTTCCATCTGCAGGATCCTGGCTGATAATCTTTCCTTTTGCAACAGTATCGGAAGGCGCAGTTGACTTATGGATTCCGAGATCATATTTGTTCAGTTCTTTCTGTGCTTCCTCATATGTCTTGCCTGTCACATCCGGTACTTTTACCATCTCTGAATCTGTTTGCTGTGTAGTCGTTCCTTTTCCACCTTTAAATACGCCCACTGCATTTCCTACAAGGAACATGATCAAAAGTGCGATCACAACACCGGCAACAACCATAAGAATCTTCATGATCTTCTTCGTGTCTTTATTTACTTCATTCTTCTTACGGCGATTCCGGTCATCATAACGGTCTTTGCGACGGTCGTCGTAGTCATCGTCATCATCATAGCGGCTTCTGCGGCGATCATCGTAGTCATCGTCATCATCATAACGGCTTCTACGGCGGTCGTCGTAGTCATCGTCATCATCATAACGGCTTCTACGGCGGTCATCGTAGTCGTCCTCATAATCATCGTCATAATCATCATTATAATTCTGACGATTCTTCATACGATTCAGTTCATCCGGTGACATAACAACCGTAGTCCGACCTGTATCCTGGGATGTTGCCGGCATATGTCTTGTCACACCATCAAGAACAACAAAATCCCCTTCCGGATCTACCAGTGAATGCTTCAGATCCTGAAGCAGCTCCTCGCAGCTCATATAACGCTTATTCGGCAGTTTCTGCGTACATTTCATAATAATGCACTCCAGGCTGTACGGAATATCCGGAACTTCTTCTGCTGGAGACTTGATCACTTCATTCAAATGTTTCAAAGCAACCGTCACTGTCGAATCTCCGTCAAACGGAACATGCCCGGTGATCATCTCATACATCGTGATACCTGCTGAATAGATATCACTCTTCTCATCTACAATACCGCCTCTGGCCTGTTCCGGAGATGTGTAATGTACAGATCCCATCACTGTCGTTGTTACTGCCTGTGTTGCCGTTGATGTCGTAGCCCGCGCGATTCCGAAATCAGTAACCTTAACCTTTCCATCTTTGGAAATAATGATATTCTGCGGCTTAATATCCCGATGAATGATATGGCAGTTATGCGCTGCCTGAATACCTGTCACCATCTGGATGGAAATACTGATTGTCTCTTTTGCTGAAAGCTTTCCTTTCTTCTCAATGTAATCCTTCAGCGTAATTCCTTCTACAAGCTCCATGACCATATAATAAAGACCGCGATCCTGCCCTACATCATAGACATTAACTACATTTGGATGCATCAATCCTGCTGCTGCCTGAGCTTCGCTTAAAAACTTCTTAATAAACGTCTCATCCGAACGATATGTGCTCTTCAGCACCTTGATCGCAACAAAACGATTCAGCTTATGATCCTTGCCTTTATAGACATCTGCCATTCCGCCAGAACCGATACGGCCAAGTATCTCGTATCGTTTTCCTAAAAATACTCCTTCTTTAATCATACACTCACCTCATCTGCAAATGGCTCAAACAATACCACTCCGATGTTATCTGTTCCTCCATTCTCTTTTGCTGCTTCCACCAGCATCTCACCTGCCTCGACGATATCCCGGCTTCCCTGCACAATATGGAAAAGTTCTTCATCTTCCACCATATTACTTAATCCGTCTGTACACATCAGAATGATGTCTCCCCGTTTCAGACGATGTTCATAAAAGTCCACATCCACATCAGCTTTTGCACCGATCGCTCTTGTGATAATATTCTTATCCGGATGATGCTTCGCTTCTTCCGGCTTAATTCCACCAAGACGTACCATCTCTTCTACAAGAGAATGATCCTTACTTAGCTGTTGGATCCCCTGATTGATCAGATACAGACGGCTGTCTCCTACATTGGCAAAATACAGCATCTGTTCTTTCACAGTAGCGGCAACAACCGTTGTTCCCATCCCCTTCAGATGTTCGTCACCGGATGCTTCTTTGATAATCTCACGATTGGCAGCCTTGATTGCTTTCACAAGAACTCGTTCGATATCCTCGCCCTCGCTCTTCGCAATCTCTTTGATCATCACTTCCACAGTACACTTAGAAGCATAATCTCCTGCCTGATGGCCACCCATACCATCCGCTACCACGAACAGGTTCTGGAGAATACCCAGTGGTTTTCCCGTCGTAAAGACGTAGTCCTGATTTACCTGTCGCACCATTCCAACATCTGTAATTGAAAATGTCTTCATACCTTCTATTCTCCTTCAGTTTCTACGTAGCGGCGCCTGAGCTGACCGCAGGCTCCGTCAATATCAGAGCCCATTTCCCTTCTTATAGTAACATTTATTCCGCTTTTTTCAAGTTTATTTTTGAAATTCAAAGCACTTTTCCGGCTTGGACGAACAAAATCACGCTCTTTTACCGGGTTGACCGGTATCAGATTGATATGACAGTTCTTATGCTTTAATAAATGAATCAGCTCCTGTGCATCTTCATCCGTATCATTCACACCATGTACAAGACTGTACTCAAAGCTCACTCTTCGGCCGGTTTCTTTGAAATATTCGTCACAGGCCGCGAGTACTTCTGTGATATCATATTTATTTGCAACCGGCATCAATTTTCTTCGTTTTTCCTGATTGGAACCGTGAAGTGAAAGTGCAAGTGTGATCTGTAAATGCTCTTTCGCCAGTTCTTTCATCTTTGGAACTATTCCACAGGTTGATACGGTGACATTTCTCTGACTGATATTCAGTCCATGCTCATCTGTAAGTAAATGAATAAACTTCAGGAAATTATCGTAATTATCCATCGGTTCTCCGGTTCCCATGATTACCACATTCGAAACCCTCTCACCACTTATCTTCTGAATCTGATAGATCTGTCCAAGCATCTCAGACGGAGAAAGATTTCTCACCAGACCTCCGATCGTTGATGCACAGAATGCACATCCCATCCTGCAACCGACCTGGGAGGAAATACAGACAGAATTTCCATGCTTATATTTCATAAGAACACTTTCGACTACATTTCCATCATAGAGACGGAACAGGAACTTGTTCGTACCGTCAATCTGGGAAATCTGTCTCTCCAGCATAACAACCGGGAGAATCTCATAATTCTCTTCCAGTTTTTCTCTCAAAGCCTTTGAAAGATTCGTCATCTCATCAAAATGATCTACCAGCTTCACATGCAGCCATTCATAAATCTGTTTTGCACGAAATGCTTTTTCTCCGATCGTCGCTATCTCTTTCTGTAATTCTTCATATCCATAAGCACGGATATCCTTCTTCATCTTAAAGTTTTCCTCCTGTATTTCGTTTTTTCTGTGAGTTATTCACATTATTTGTCTGCTTTTTCTATTTTTTCACATTTCCTGAAAATCATGCTTTTTTCTTTAATCTTGCAATAAAGAATCCGTCACAATCGTGAACTCCCGGGAAGAATTGGATACATCCCTTCTCGATCACATCACTTCGTAACTCCTTGCAAAGATTTTCTGTAATATCATCCAGTTCAAATTGTGGGTATTCTTTCAAGAACCAGTGTACATTGTCCATGTTTTCTCCCGGATTTACGGTACATGTGCTGTACATCAATGTGCCGCCATCCTTGACGATTGCCTGTGCGCAAGTCAGAATCTTTCTCTGCAAATCTGCAAGTTCTTCAAGATCTTCCGGTTGTACGCGATATTTCAGATCTGGTTTTTTGCCAAGAACGCCAAGACCTGAACATGGAAGGTCTGCAATCACAAGATCCGCTGTTTCCTTATCATACTCATCAAATACAGAAGCGTCCTTGCATACAGCACAAATATTTCCAAGTCCGGAACGGTCGATATTCTGCCAGATCAGATCTGTCTTATATTCGGTCAGATCTCTTGCTTCAACCCGTCCTATCTTTTCTTCTGTTCTGTTCTCTCTCGCCGCCACTTCATCTGCCAGCTGAAGCTTCTCTGCCACATGAAGTGATTTTCCTCCCGGTGCTGCACAGACATCAATCACATGATCGCCGGCTTTTGGATCTGCCAGTTCTCCGACAAACATAGAACTGATATCCTGTACTGCAAAGAGTCCTTCCTGAAAACTTTCCAGACCTTCCAGATAATCATAATCTGAAAGATAAAACGCATAAGGAAGATACGGATGTGCTTCTACTTTCGCTCCTTCTGCTTCCAGTTTTTCTTTCAATACTTCCGGTGTAACCCGGTTCATACAACATCGGATCGTAATCGGCTTCTCTTTCTGAAAATCTGCTGCCATCTTCTCTGTGATCTCTTCCCCATATTCTTTCTTCCATAAAGAAAGAATCCATTCCGGGACAGAATATTTCACAGACAATCTCTGTACATCTTCTTTTGGATACTCGATCTCCTCCATCTTGCGGACAACATTTCTCAGAACTCCATTCACATATCCCCGCAGACCTGAAAATCCTTTTCGAACTGCAAGCTTTACTGCCTCACTGCACACCGCATGATCCGGTACGCTATCCATATATTTCAGCTGATAGACACTGCTGCGAAGAATATTACGGATGACCGGTTTCATCTTCTTAACCTTTGTCTTAGAAATCTGATTCAAGATATAATCAATTTCTATCATATGTTCCAGAGTACCTTCCACAACTCTGGTGATAAATGCACGCTCACGTTTCTCAAGATATTGATATTTTGACAGAACATCTCCAAGAATCTTATGACTATATGCTCCATTCTCTGTTATTTCCATCAAAATCTCAAGAACGACCTCGCGTTCATTGATCTGTTTTCCCATAAATAATCTCCTATTCTCCGCATTTTTTCTTTTTATCAGTCATTCCTTCTTCGTCCATTTGTCAGGATCAACAAACGTAAAAGCTGTAAAATCATTGCAGCCGCACTTGCCACATATGTCATTGCTGCTGCCCGAAGTACCTTCTTCACTCCACCAACTTCGTCTTCACGGAGCATTCCTGAATTTCCAAGTACCTTCACCGCTCTTCTGGAAGCATTGATTTCCACCGGAAGTGTTATAAGATGAAATGCCACAGCTACCATAAAGAGCAGAATTCCGATATCAATAAGAAAGCTGGACATCTGGCCATTCATAAACAGGCCGATAATGATCAATGGCCAGGAAATCATGGAACCGAAATTTACGACCGGCACAAGTGCCCCACGGATTGATAAAGGTGCATACCCTTCAAAATGCTGTACTGCATGACCACACTCATGTGCCGCAACTCCGATTGCTGCTACAGAAGTTGAATTATAAACCGGATCAGAAAGTGCCAGTGTCTTGTTTCTCGGATCATAATGATCGGTCAGATTTCCCGCGATATGAGTCACCTGCACATCATAGATTCCATTTCTCCTGAGAATCTGTTCTGCCGCTTCTCGTCCTGTCATCCCCGAATAACTGCGGATCTTCGAATATTTTGCAAATGTTCCTTTCACCTGGGACGATGCAAACAGGCTGAGAACCACACCGATCAGTACCAGTATATAAGTCCAGTCATAATAAAATCCATAATACATACTAAAACTACCTCCTGTTATCTATCTGCAGTCCCCCTCCAGAAGTCCTCTTATTCCTGTGTAAATTTAACTCCGCTTTCAATTGTGTATCCCCTTAAGAAAGCTCCTGTATCCATTCTCTTTTTCCCCGGAATCTGAAGTTCCAGAACTCGTAAGACGCCATCCCCTGTCTGAACAGTAAAGGAATCTTTCTCTACACTCAACACTGTTCCAGGCTCTGCTTTTACCGTGCCATCAGCCTCTGCTTTTGCTCTCCAGATCTTCACTACCTTTTTGTCCCAATGTGTGTAAGCACTTGGCCAGGAATTCAGGCCACGCACCAGACGTTCGATCTGTACTGCGGATGTATTCCAGTCAATATTTCCAAGCTTCTTATCGAGCATTCTGGCATATTCTGTCGGGCTTTCTCCCTGCTTCTCGAAAGTTGCCGTATGATCTTCAATAGCTTTCAGAGTCTCTACACAAAGCTTTGCTCCCGCTTCAGCAAGCTTATCATGAAGGCTTTCTCCTGTCTCCTCTTCTGTGATCGGCACTTCAACTTTCTGAATCATGTCGCCTGTATCCAGTCCTTCGTTCATCTGCATTGTTGTAACACCTGTTACTTCCTCGCCATTGATGATAGACCACTGGATCGGCGCTGCTCCACGGTATTTTGGAAGAAGTGAAGCATGTACATTAATGCATCCATATGGTGTCATCTCCAGGATTTCTTTCGGAATGATCTGACCAAATGCAATGACAACCATCACATCTGCATTATATTTTCTCAGTTCCTCTGCACATTCCGGATCACGGATTTTCTTAGGCTGATAAACCGGAATTCCATGTTTCATCGCAGCTTCTTTCACCGGAGTTGGCTGCATCTCTTTACCGCGTCCCTTTGGTTTATCTGGCTGGCTCACTACGAGACATACCTCATGTCCTGCTCCCACCAGTGCCTCCAGTGTTCCCACGGAGAAGTCCGGTGTTCCCATGAAAATTATTCTCATCAATTATTCCTCCACTTCGTATTCCATATCTTCCTCGTTGTAGGCCGGTGAATCATGCAGTTCTCCTTCTACTTTCTCTACATAGAGGTGTCCTCCCAGGTGATCGATCTCATGACAGAATGCTCTTGCAAGAAGTTCTTCTCCTTCTATCTCGAATTCCTCCATATTTTCATCCAGCGCACGTACCTTTACGTGATTCGGACGAGTCACGATTCCCCATTTTCCCGGCACACTTAAGCAACCTTCTTCGCCTGTCTGCTCACCGGATGTCTCAATGATCTCAGGATTGATCAAAACGATCGGACCCTCTCCGACATCAATCACTACAATCTGTTTGAGAATACCAACCTGCGGTGCGGCAAGACCCACACCCATCTTCTCATACATCGTATCAAGCATGTCTTCAATTAAAATCTTTGTACGAAGTGTCATCTTCGTCACTGGTTTACACTGTTTTTCAAGAACGTCATCGCCCATCTCTCTTACTTCTCTGATTGCCATTATTCTTTCCTCTCTTTTCTATAAATTCATCGGGTTGAAATCGAATTGGATTCTCATTTTCTGAAACCCTGAGTTAATTTCTATATATTGTTCCATCCTGTCTTTTAATACAACTAAGGTTCGGTATTCCGGAGCTTTTACATAAATCACTCTCCGGTAAATATCTTTGATCTTATCCACTCCCGGACTTGCCGGGCCAATCACATTGAGCTGTGCCTGCCCTTTGATCCGCAAAATGTATTCCTTCAGATACTTGCACGCTTTCTCTAAAAGTGCCTCATCTTCACATGCCGCAAGTACTGCCATCAGGTTCTCCACCGGTGGATATCCCATCAGACTGCGGTAGCGGATTTCTTTCTCATAGAATGCTTCATAATCCTGCGCTGCTGAAGCCTCGATTGCATAATGCTCCGGATCGTAAGTCTGGATCACAACCTCACCCGGTCTGTCACCTCTTCCGGCACGGCCTGCTGCCTGTGTCAAAAGCTGGAATGTTCGCTCACCGGAACGATAATCATCTGTATAAAGTGACATATCTGCTGCCAATGCACCGACTAACGTGACCTTTGGAAAATCATGCCCTTTTACAATCATCTGTGTTCCCACAAGAATATCTGCCTCTTCATTCGCAAATGCAGATAAAATCTGTTCATGGGAATCCTTTTTCTTCGTCGTATCCATGTCCATGCGTAGTACTCTTGCCTGTGGGAATCTTGCCTTCACCATATCCTCGATCTGTTGGGTTCCTGCGCGGAATTCTCCGATATACCGGGAACCACATTCCGGACACTCCGTCACCTTCGGCTGCTCATATCCACAGTAATGACAGACCATTTTTCCACCTTTGTGTACCGACAAGGATACATTACAGTGCGGGCATTTCACTACATGGCCACATTCTCTGCAGGAAATAAAACCAGAATATCCCCTGCGATTCAAAAACAGCATGATCTGCTCTTTTGCATTCAGTCTGTCTTCGATCAGTTCCTGCAACTTCTCACTCAAGATGGATCGGTTTCCATTCTTCAGTTCTTTACGCATGTCTACTGTATACACAGTTGCCATCTGTTGCATATGAGAACGGTTCTTCATCTCGTAAAGCTGATATTCACCAAGTCTTGCCCGGTACATGGCCTCCATGGACGGAGTTGCGCTTCCAAGCACTACACTGGCATCTTCTACTTCTGCCCTGTGGACTGCCACTTCTCTTGCATGATAGCGTGGCACCTGCTCACTCTTGTAGGTTGGTTCATGTTCTTCATCTATAACGATCAGCCCCAAATCCGGAAATGGAGTAAAAAGTGCAGAGCGTGGTCCGATCATCACATCGACCTCGCCCCTCTTTGCACGCATCATCTGATCGTAACGTTCTCCGGCAGACAGTCTTGAGTTCATGATAGAAACTCTGTCGCCGAAACAGCGGTAAAACCGCATCACTGTCTGATAGGTCAGTGCGATCTCCGGAATCAGAACGATTGCCTGCCTTCCCTGCCCGACCACAGTGCGAATCATCTCCATATAGACTTCTGTCTTCCCACTTCCGGTCACTCCGTGAAGCAGATAAGTTCTCCTTGTTCCACACAGATAGTCTTGCCGGAATTCCTGGATCACATGCTGCTGTTCTTCTGTATAAATGATCTCCTGCTGTGATTTCTTTGCCTGTTTCACCGGATTACGGTATACTTGCTCTGACTCTATCTTCAGCACTCCCTGCTCTTCCAATGCCCGGATCACAGGCAACGTCACATTTAATTTTTTCGTCACCAGCTCATAATCCTGAACCGGTACTTCCATCAAAGCTTCCAGAAGTCTCGCTCTTGCTTTCTGATTCTTTTTCTGATAAAAAGCCAGCTTCTCCCGACTTTCTTCCTCAGTAAGCAGCAGACGGAGATGTTTCTTCACCTTCGCATTCTCTTTCTGCTTGATTGGCAGCACTGTCTTAAGTGCCTGGATCATTGTTCCGCCATACTGCTCTTTCATCCATGCCGCCAGCGCGATCAGTCTCGCTTCGATTGCCACACTGTTTCTGGATATGTCTGTGATCTCCTTCACCTTTGACAGATCATAATTGCAAGTCTCTGATAATGAAGTCACATAACCTTTGATCTGCCGGTTTCCTTTTCCAAAAGGGATAATTACTTCCATCCCCGGATGCAGCTCGTCTTTCAGTCGTTCCGGTATTCGGTACTGAAAGATCTTATCCAGTTTTTCATGTTGTATATCTACAATAACATCTGCAAACACAATCTTATTTCTCTTTTAATTCTTCCAGAACTTCTTTGATCAGCACGCGCTCATCCATCGGATGCTTCACGCCGCAGATCTCCTGATAGTCCTCATGTCCTTTTCCTGCCAGCACAATAACGTCACCCGGTTCGCCGTGTTCGATTGCATATTTGATTGCCTCTTTACGATCACAGATTTCCACATATTTTCCATCTGTCTTTGCGATTCCGGTTTTGATATCGTTAATAATATCCTGTGGTTCTTCAAATCTCGGATTATCTGATGTAATGATTGTCAGGTCTGCCAGTCTTCCAGATACCTCACCCATCTCGAATCTTCTGTCTTTAGAACGGTTTCCGCCGCATCCGAACAGACATACAAGACGCTTCGGATTATATTCTTTCAATGTTGTCAGAAGACTTTCAAGACTCATCGCATTGTGCGCATAATCGATCATCAGTGTAAAATCATCAGACACCTTGATCATCTCGATACGTCCTTTTACCTTTGCCTTCTTAAGTGCATCTTTGATCATCTCAACCGGCACTTGGAAATGGCGGCAGACTGAGATTGCAGTCAGTGAATTGTAAACACTGAACTTGCCTGGAACATCGATTTCCACATCAAAGTCCATCACGCCTGCAACATGATATGCAACACCAAGATATCCCGGTCTGGATACCAGTTCTACATTCTCTGCGCGAAGATCTGCCTCCGGTGAAAATCCGAATGTCTCAACCTTACATGTAGACCCTTTAAATACATCTTTGAAATACTTGTCATCCACATTGGCGATTCCGAGCTTACACTGTTTGAACAAAAGCCCTTTGCATCTCTTGTAATCATCAAAATCCTTATGCTCATTCGGACCAATATGATCTCTTCCAAGATTTGTGAAAATACCGATCTCAAATGGAATTCCCGCTGTTCTGTGAAGCATCAGTCCCTGTGATGAAACTTCCATAACAACACAGTCACAGCCAGATTCTACCATCTCTGCAAAATATTTATGGATTGTATAAGACTCCGGTGTTGTATTACATGCCGGGATCTTCTTGTCTCCGATAATTGCCTCGATTGTACCGATCAATCCAACCTTGTGTCCTGTCTCTTCAAGAATAGACTTGATCATGTAAGTTGTTGTTGTCTTTCCCTTTGTTCCTGTAATACCGATGACTTTCATCTTATCTGCCGGATATCCAAAGTAAGCCGCTGACATCAGAGCCAGTGCATAACGAGTATCCTCTACCTTAATTACAGTCACATTTTCCGGCACTTCGACATCTTTCTCTACAACAACAGCTGCCGCACCTTTCGCCGCAACATCCGCTGCATATTTATGTCCATCAGATACTGCTCCGCTGATACACACGAAAACAGATCCTTCTTCCACTTTTCTTGAATCATTGATCAGTGTTGTTACTTCCGTAGAATCACTTCCCTGTACTACTGTGTAGTCCAGGCGTTCTAATAATTTATCTAATTTCATGATCTATCCCTCCTGTTCTGAACTGGTGTATTGCATCATTGACTTTCAGGCAAATAACGATTGTCTTAACCTTTATAGAATAACATAATCTCACCACATATGCAAAAAAACCTACATAATCTTTCGTCCTGTTTTCGTCTTTCGAATCAGCCAGACACATCCAAATGACAATAACACAAGTCCCACACTCACTACCGGAATCATGATCCAGGCTGAAACTGTCTCTGGCTTAATATTTCTCTTATAAACATCAAGAAACATGATATGGATCAAATAAATCCCAAAGGAACATCCACAAAATCTGTCAATCCACTTCTTTGCCTGTTCGGACGGATTGAATTCGCTCTTTTTCAATCGTACTAACATAAGAAATGCCATCGCTGCTGCCAGTGCAAGCAGTGGATTACCATATTCCAGCAGACGTTCATAATGTTCTCCATCCTGCAAGGTTGCCGCATAAGTCAGCCCATAATTTAATGCCATGCATACTACAAAAATACCTGCCGGAATCATTTTCCCCTTCATCACATGCTTACGATATTTATATATATAATATCCGATAAATACATAATAAGAATAGATTCTGTCCCCCACCATTGGGACAGAATAATACATCTTTTCATCAAAAAATGTGGAAATATAATTGAACAAAACAGCTGCCGTAATCACCACAAGAAATGCGCGTTCCATCCGAAGGTTCATCCCTTTACACATAACCTGGAAAAAAGGAAGTACCAGATAGATCGGAATCATTGCATACAGATACCACAGATGCTGTTCTACCGGCTTATATAATAAATCTTTGATTTGATAAGGATCTTCCATATAAACTGCATTCCAGATCATATATATTACACTCCACACAAGCAGAACAATTAGAAAACGAAAGATTCTTTTTGCATGTTTATGAAGTGATTCCTGTCTTCCAAGCAGAAGTGCTCCTGTAATCATGAAAAAACATGGTACACTTATCCTTGCCAGCAGATTTAATAGCAGTGAAAAACTGTACTCCCCAATCGTAATATCGCCATAGGCTCTGCAGTAATAGTTTGATACATGGATCACAATAACAAATATAAAAGAAATCATTCGAATCAATTCCAGATTATAATTTTTCTCTTTCAATGCACGTTCCTCTTTCTATCTCTTCTGATTTTCATCTTTTTTCTTGTTTCTGTCCGGTTTATAAAATGTGCCTTTCACAACCGCATCCTTTCCATAACGATTGTTCAGCTGTTCCAATGCGGCATTTAATTTCTTATGTTTCTCGTCCGGTTCTTTTGGAAATTCAATATCAAAAATTGTCAGCTGCTCCGGTGCATTCTCTTCTACTAACTTTGACGTTCGGATTCCGAGCAGACGGACAGGTTCTCCACTCCAGCTTTCACGGAACAAATCACATGCTGTCTCACATAAGATAACCGGATCATTCGTTGGCTTTTGAAGCTGCACCTGATGCGACATATTTCTGAAATCATAGTAGCGAACCTCCATGCTCACCATCCCGGCTTTCTTGCCTGCCTCCTTCAGCCTGCTTCCCACGCTCTGTGCAAGTTCACGAAATACATCTCTCGCTTCTTCATAAGTCGTTGCATCCTCTGACAGAGTCGTTGAATTTCCTACGCCCTTTGCCTCTTCCGGTTCATACTGTATCTTATCGTCTCCAATTCCATTTGCAAAATTCCAAAGCATCCGGCCATGACTTTTTAAATGCAGCGTAATTACATTTACATCCGCATGAGCAAGATCTCCAATTGTATTGATTTCAAGTTTCTTGAAAACCTCCACACTTGAACGCCCTGCCATAAAGAGTTCTCCAATCGGAAGCGGCCACATTTTCTGCGGAACCTCTTCCGGAAATAATGTATGGATCCGATCCGGTTTCTGAAAATCTGAAGCCATCTTCGCTAGTAACTTATTACTGGAGATTCCAATATTCACCGTGAATCCAAAACGTCTCTTTACCTCTTCCTTCATCTCCATTGCCCCATCTGCCGGTGTCGGATAGCGGCTTACAAGTTCTGTGAAATCCATATAACATTCATCGACACTGACCTGCTCAATCTTCTTCGTATAAGTACGGAGGAAATCCATCAGCATCCGGCTCTTTTCTCGATACATCTTATGATTCGGCGGTGCTGTCACAAGATTCGGACATTTTCGAAATGCATTTACTACAGGTTCACCCGTCTGAATCCCATAGGATTTGGCAAGTGATGATTTTGCAAGAACGATTCCATGACGCGAGCTCTGATCTCCGCCAATAATCGCCGGAATCTCCCGCAGATCCACTTTTGATCCATTTTTCAATTGTTCAACCGCCGTCCAGCTTAAAAATGCTGAATTGACGTCGATGTGGAAAATAATGCGCGCCATGGGAGCCTCCTTTCTGGATTCTTCCTGAGTTCTTTCTTAGTATTAATTCTTGTTGTATGCATATACATTCTGTCAGTTTTTTATTTTAACATATAATCTGCGCTTGTATCAATTGCTTCGATGAACGAAAAAAAGGCTGTGAAAAATCCAATTTCCTAAAAATCTCCGGAAAATTTTCATTTTTCACAGCCCTACATATTATATCGTTACTATACTAATATTTTATTTCTTCACACCTGCTGTCAGTTTACCGTCCTTCACATCGATCAAGATCGTGTCTCCACGTCCCACATCTCCTGCAAGGATCAGTTTTGCAGCTAATGTCTCTACATTCTTCTGCAAGTAACGTTTCAGTGGTCTTGCACCGTACATCGGCTCATATCCACCTTCCACAACAAAGTCTTTCGCTGCATCTGTCAGCTCAACACTCAGTTCACGTTCTTCCAGACGGCGGTTCACATCAGCAACCAGAAGGTCAATGATGGAACGTACATTTGTCTTTGTCAATGGTTTGAACATGATAATCTCATCCAGACGGTTCAAGAATTCCGGTCTGAAATGTGCTTTCAGATCACCCATTACCATCTCCTGACTCTGTTCATCGATCGAACCATCGTCCTTAATTCCTTCCAGCAGATAGTTTGCACCAATGTTGGAAGTCATGATCAAGATTGTATTCTTGAAGTCAACTGTACGTCCTTGGGAATCTGTGATTCGTCCATCATCCAGTACCTGCAGCAATACGTTGAAGACATCCGGATGTGCTTTCTCGATCTCATCGAAAAGTACAACAGAATATGGTTTTCTTCTGACTGCTTCTGTCAGCTGTCCGCCTTCATCGTATCCGACATATCCCGGAGGAGCTCCGATCAGTCTAGACACGGAATATTTCTCCATGTACTCACTCATATCGATACGAACCATATTGTTCTCGTCATCAAACAGGCTTTGTGCAAGTGCCTTTGCAAGCTCTGTCTTACCTACACCTGTAGGGCCAAGAAACAAGAAGGAACCGATTGGTTTTGTCGGATCTTTGATACCTGCTTTGGAACGGATGATTGCTTCAGTTACAAGCTCTACACCTTCATCCTGACCGATGACACGCTTATGCAGTTCATCTGCAAGGTGAAGAGTCTTATTTCTCTCGCTCTCGTTCAGTTTTGCAACCGGGATACCTGTCCATCTGGAAACGATTTTTGCGATCTCATCGTCTGTAACAGATTCATGCACAAGTGAAAGATCTTTTGCTTTTACCTTTGCCTCTTCCTCTTCCAGCTGTTTCTGCAGCTGTGGAAGACGACCATACTGAAGCTCTGCTGCCTTATTCAGATCATACTCTCTCTGGGCTTTCTGAATCTCCTTGTTCACCTGCTCAATCTGCTCACGGATCTTCTGCACATGCTCTACGGAATTCTTCTCATTCTCCCACTGTACTTTCTTACTTGCATACTGCGCTTTCAGTTCTGCCAGTTCTTCCTGCAAATGTTCCAGACGCTCTTTACTTAAGCGGTCTTCCTCTTTCTTAAGTGCAGACTCTTCAATCTCCATCTGCATCACACGACGACGAAGCTCATCAAGCTCTGTCGGCATAGAATCAAGTTCTGTCTTGATCAGTGCACACGCCTCATCCACAAGGTCGATTGCTTTATCCGGCAGGAAACGATCAGAAATATATCTGTTTGAAAGTGTAACTGCTGCAACAAGTGCGCTGTCAGTAATCTTAACACCATGGAAGACTTCATATCTCTCTTTGAGTCCTCTCAGGATAGAGATCGCATCCTCAACGGTTGGCTCATCTACCAGAACCGGCTGGAAACGACGCTCCAAGGCTGCATCCTTCTCAATATACTGACGATACTCATCCAGTGTTGTTGCGCCGATACAGTGCAGTTCGCCTCTGGCAAGCATAGGCTTTAACATATTTCCTGCATCCATCGCACCGTCTGTCTTACCGGCTCCGACGATCGTATGAAGCTCATCAATGAAAAGAATGATCTTTCCGTCACTATTTTTCACTTCTTCAAGAACTGCTTTCAGACGTTCCTCGAATTCACCACGATACTTCGCTCCTGCTACCAGCGCTCCCATATCCAGTGAAAAGATGGTCTTATCTTTCAGGCCTTCCGGCACATCTCCGCTGACGATTCTCTGGGCAAGTCCTTCTACAACTGCAGTCTTACCTACACCAGGTTCACCGATCAGCACCGGGTTATTCTTTGTCTTACGGGACAGGATACGGATCACATTGCGGATCTCTTCATCTCGTCCAATGACCGGATCCAGTTTCTGGTCTCTTGCTTTCTCAACAAGATCCTGGCCGTATTTATTCAATGTATCATAAGTTGCTTCCGGATTGTCAGAAGTAACTCTCTGATTTCCTCTTACAGTTGACAGCGCATGGAGAAATCCCTCTCTGCTAATGCCATATTCACGGAAAATCTGCTTCAACTCACGGCTTGCATACTTCAGCATTGCAAGAAACAGATGCTCAACAGAGACATACTCATCTCCCATCTGCTTTGCTTCATCTTCTGCATGGATCAGCACATTATTCAAGTCCTGACCGACATAAGCCTGACCTCCCTGTACCTTCGGTCTCTTGCCGATTGCCTGCTCGATACTGTTAATAAAGAGCTGGCCCTGAATGTTCATCTTCTCAAATAATTTTAAAATCAGACTGTCATCCTGTGTCAGCAGCGCATACAGTAAATGCTCCTGCGCCAGTTCCTGATTCCCGTTATCCGCAGCAATCTTCTCACAGTTCTGAACTGCCTGTAATGAATTCTGTGTAAATTTATTGATATTCATGGTCTTTCCCTCCTTTGAACCACAAATTTGCTTTTCCTGTGTTCTATTAGGAATATAGCACGTATTGTTAGCACTGTAAAGGGTTGAGTGCTAATTCTTTTCTAAAAATTTTGTGAAGTCCTTATTTCATGGGCTTCACAAAATTTTTAAATTTACAATTACACTCAATTTGTAATGATTTAGACCATTCTATCTTGGCCATCTCTCTTTTTTATTCATTAACGGTTTAAAAGCCTGATGCGGTTCACTCTGATACCAATATGCTACACTGGCAACATCATCCTGTCTTTCAAATAGTCCTTTATAACATACACCGATCTGCTGGATAGTAACTTTTAAATTTTCTTCAAAGCAAATCGGATCCATCAGATGCCATCTATAAAATCCTCTCATTGGCGGACAATCATCATTATGATATGGATTATGCACCAGTTCATCGTGTGCTGAATAATACGGATATCCTAAAAATGGAGAATTATAAGTCTGTTCTACCGTCTTTCCGTTTACCTGGTGAGCAAAACTCCATGACCCGCCAAAATAGTCCTCTGTTCCCGTGCCACATATTGTAGGATATTCTTCATCTCCGTCAATATAAAATTTAACTTCGCCTTCTCCCCACCAGTATCTTTCAAGTGTTGTCAGAGCAAGATATGTACCAATATAATGGCCTTTTCCTTTCACATTATCCAAAATAACATAATCCTTTGCCAGTTCTGTTATTCTTTGACGTCTCCACTGTGCATGAAAATAAGCTGTATCTTCTGGTAACTCATCATACAAACAATAGTCTACCTGATAAAAGAAATCAGGAATTGGATTATCATGTTGATTTTCTAAAGTAATTCTTGCTTTTTTACGAAATGGCATTTGAAAATAGCTATTAAAACCTCTGTTTGGAATTACGGATATTGGCATAGATGTAACAAGACATTCTCTTGCAAAACCACAGCAGAAGAAATCACCTAAAGGACTTTCAACCGATGGAACTTCCTCATCATCCCAGTACATGCGGAGTACTAAATCACGGAGTACATAACAATCCGCATCTGATGTTTTATTATTAACCGTAATCCATATATGCTGAATAATACCCGGTCCATCCATTTCAGCTAATACTACCGTTTCATTCGGCATAATATTTTTCAAGCACGGACTACCTTTTCTTGAAGGGCCAAGATGACTTGCTGCAATTCCACCCTTTCCTTTTTCTCCAGTTGGATTTTCAGCATTTATAGCTCTCGATCTTCCATTTCTTAATCTGAAAATATCTGACATTATTCACACCTCCACTTATTGCTTAACGCCGCCAGCCATAACACCTTCCATGATCTGCTTCTCAAAAATAAGTACGAAAATAACTATTGGCAGCAGGATAATACATCCAACTGTACTTATTAAATCCCATGGCATACTATATGATGTCTCCCTTGGAATAGTTGTAATAGCAACACTTAATACTTCTATTTTTTGTGCAAAAAACAATGGAGTGAATAAATCATTAAGGCAATTTATAAAATTAATGATTAATATTGTTGCAATAGCCGGTTTCATTAAAGGCAACGTGATATAAAACAGTTTCTGAAACATATTCGCTCCATCTATTTCTGCTGCTTCATCTAATGAAATAGGAATTTCACTTAAGAAATTACCTAAAATCAACATAGTAAATGGAATCAATGCACTTGTATACATGATGATCAAGCCAGGAAATGTATCAACTAATCCAAATCTTTTCATCAGATCATATAACGGTCTTGCTGTTACAATTCCCGGAATTAAAGCAGATGCCACTATCGCTGCATATACAAGTGTAAGTCCTTTTCCTGAATAACGAGTAAATGCATAAGCTGCCATTAAGCAGATAACTGTTGATAAGATCAACGAACATACAGTAATAATTGCTGTATTTAAAATCTTCTCACCCAAATTCATCTGCGTGAAAATTCTAATATAATTATCCAGTGTAGGATGTTTTGGCAGATAGTGAATCGGTGAACTAAACAGCTCAGAAGCAGGTGAAATAGATGATGTAAAAATCCAAAGTAATGGAAGTAAAATAATAAAAGCAACTATTAAAATCAAGCCCCATTTGAATATCGGTGCCAAAACTTTTTTTGTTTTTGGTTTCATTGTCAACCTCTCCCTTCTATATTTTAATCAAACTTTTTGATTGCTCTAAGCTGTATAAAACTTAAAATTGTCATAACAATAAACAGGCAGACAGCTATTGCAGACGCATATCCAAGATTCAAATTAGTAAAAGCCTCCTGCATAATTCGATATGCTAACAAAGATGTTGAATCCCCTGGACCTCCTGATGTCATAGCATATACTAAGTCAAAACTTGTCAATCGCCACATTGTAAAGAAAATAGAAAGGCTCAGTATTGTCTTCATTATATTTGGCAGTGTAATTGAGAAAAAAGCTCGTACCGGTCCTGCTCCATCGATTTTTGCTGCCTCATAAATATCTGCTGATAAAAACTGTAATGCGGCAAGCACCAAAATTGCAAAGAAAGGTAAGTCCTTCCATAAATCAACTGCAATAACTGCTCCTTGAGCTGAATTTGCATGCACAAGCCAATCATAATGAAAATTCGGTACAAATCTTCTGATCAAATCATTGATTAATCCATATTGATCATTAAACGCCCATCTTGCAGCAAGTCCCGCTACTACCATGGGCATTGCCCATGGTATAAGTACTATTGTACGCAGGAATTTTTTACCTTTGATCTTCATATTTAACATTAATGCAAGAATCACACCTAATACTAGATGGAAAAACATTGATACAACCGTAAATTTCACAGTAAATCCGATAGAAGATAATAATTTTTGATCTTCAAATATTCTAAGATAATTTCCTAATCCTATAAATTGAAAGTTATTGCCTTTTAATAAACTCATATCATAAGTACTGTTTATAAAGGTCATGATAATTGGATAGAGCGTAGTAAATGCTCTTACAATCACTACCGGAAGTACCAGAAGCCATGCAATCCACAATCCTTTTGTCTTCTTTTTCATTGTCCTTACCTCCCGTAAAACACGTAAAACAATATATTAATTATTTGACTACATATGTATCAACTGCCTTCTGTGCTTTTTCACAAAATGAGTCTAATGTTAACTCGTCAGATACATACTGCTGGAATAAAGATCCCATCTCACTAATAAACTCCATCGCCTGCGGTGCCATAGGACGTGCAAGAAGTTCTGTATTGTCCACATACTCTTTTATTTCATCTAAACCAGGCAAATCCATCGCTGCTAATTCATCACTTTCCAACACGTCTGTTCTTGCCGGAAGTCTGGATGTCATTTCTGTATAATCAAGTTCTCCCTGCTCACTTGCAGCATACTTGAGGAATTTCTGCGCCGCTGCTTTATTTTTTGAAGCACTATTCAAAACATATCCCCATGTAGAAATATAAGCTGCCTTATTTTCAAATGTCGGCATAGGGGCAATATGCTGTTTATCCGGACCATACTTTCCTGAATTAACAAAAGACTGTATTGCTCCTACATACATAAAGATAGAAGCATATTCTCCATCAAAAAATTTCTGCATCATTGGATCGTACTGATCTGCCAGCTGAGAAATAGGTGTCTCTTTTTTCTTCATCATATCATACATGAATTTTACAGCTTCCTGAGTTTTAGGATTTGTCCAATCGTAGTAGTCTCCACCAAACAAATTCACAAATGTTCCGATAGAGTTAAATACATATGTTTTTTCCCACGCATCTCCATATCCGTATTTACCGTCCGATGAATTAGCTTCTACATATTTTTCAAAATCCTCTTTTGTCTTAATCTCGGTAAGACCTGCATTTGCCATCTTTTCCTCATCAACCCAAAAAGCAAGAACATCCATAAAACAAGGAACTGAATAAACATTGTCTCCTACCATTGTCATTTCCTGCATATATTTCTGTGGAAAATTTTCCATAATCTCCGGTGTCATAACGGTGTCTTGAAGCGGTTCTAGATAACCTGTATTTTTAAATCCGCTCATCATCTCATCATTAATTGTAACGACATCAATACTATCATCACCTGAAGATAATATAGTTGTTATTTTTGCCTGACGATCATCCGTATTTGTCGGGCATGCGATTGTTTCAATTTCCAGTCCCGTTGCTTCCTCCGCTTTATGGATATATTCATCAAAAGCTTTTCCATAAGTTGTATCCTGTGTCATCAAGGTAATTTTGTTTGAATTCTCGTTCTGCTTAACCTCTGTGTTTCCTCCAGACTTCCCGCATCCACTAAAAAGTCCAACAGACATTGTTGCTATAAGTAATACACTGACTATTCTTTTTTTCATTTCTTTCCCTCCTGCGTTTTAATATGCAACCTAATATCTACAACTATTTGTTAATATCATCATAGAAAATAATGCTTTAAAAATAAATATATTATTTTGCGCATACTTTATAATTTTTTTATTTTTCAAATCAAATTATTGCGTTTTATTATTTCTTTTATTAGAATGAAGCTGAAAGGAGCGGTTCCATAATATGAAGCTATTTACGTCACTAATCAATACTATAAAAGAACACTTTCGCTTAAAACTAATCATTTGCTTTATTCTTTGCGCCATACTTCCCCTTCTTATATTGGGAACAATATCTTATAAAATATCTTATAATATAGCTAAAGACAAGATTCTGAAAGAAACAGCAATTTCTTGTGAAAAAAATCAGCACCTGCTTGAAAATCGAATGACTCAAATAGAAAATTTAGAAGATTCTATTCATTTTAATTTATGTATGTTATGTACAACAGCAGAACAACCTATGTCAAATTATCTCGACAAACTTTCTGCGGTTCGGAATAATATTGCTTCAATAGCTGATTCTTTTAATATTTATCATGTAAATATCTTTTTACCTGATGATACTTTTGCTTCAAAAGAAGGGCTTACTTTCTGTTCTTTATCAGATCTTAAAAAATATAAGGTACAGTTGAGCGATTTTTCAAAACAGGGGCTTACTCCTAATTGGATTTTTCGCAAAGACATTAACTTCCCTTATATGGTCAGCAAAGGTGAAGAACCTTCCGGAGTACTCTCCTGCTATAGGTATGCAAAAATCAATTCACAAAAAACTTGTTTGGCTGTTCACATAACAAGTGAAGAATTAAGCAACTACTTAAACACTTTTTCTGAAGGCAATCCTTCTCTTTCTTATATAATAAATTCCGAGGGTATTGTATTATCAAGCACAGATAAGAAACAAATTGGGGGTTCTTTATCCAATGAAAAACTTCATGCAATCACACAAAACTTGAGACTATCACATTTCTCATATGATAAATGTGAGATAATTTCCACACCGGTACATAACCAGCTATTTCTTGTTACTGAAACTCCTGATTATTATATACGCCAAAGTTCATCCTTTCTCGTAAAAATGATTTTCATTTGTTTCATGATTATTGTTCCTCTAACTATGCTCTCAATTATCTGGGTGGCTGATCAAATGACAAATAAAATCAATCATTTGTCTCATTCTATGTCGGAAATCAAAATGGACGATGTCATAGATTCGACGCAGATCGACAAGTTAGTTCTATCTTCTTCAACTCACTTGGATGAAATAGATTCACTAACCGTCACCTGTGCTAACATGATTTCAGAATTGAATTCAAGCTTTGAGAATAACCTTCAATTAAAAATACAAGAGGAAAAACTAAATTATCAGTTGCTGCAATCACAAATTAATCCTCATTTCCTATATAATATTTTAGCATCTGTTCAAAATTTGTTGTCATTTGGTGAAATCACGAAAGCGAATAAAATGCTTGCTGATTTATCGCTTTTTTATAAAGGATTGTTACGCACCTCCAATGATCTGATTCCTATTAAAAAAGAATTAGAAATTGCACAATTATATATGGAAATGGAAGCATTATGTAAAGATAATTTATTTGATTGGAATATAGATATGGAAGAAGGAATAGAAAACTTTCTCATTTGTAAGTTCACACTACAGCCTATATTGGAAAATTCGATTCAACATGGTTTTAAAGGAAATGGAATCCATATGCATATCGATATTTCTATTAGATATGATGATGATATGATAGAAATCATGATTTCTGATAATGGAATTGGTATGTCTCCTGAGAAACTAAATGAACTCCGTGAAGGTATTGTTTCCAAACAAATTCACTACGAAAAACATTTCGGTATAAGTAACATTAATTCACGTATATGTTCCTCTTTACAGGGACATGGTACACTCAGAGTTGAAAGCAACAAAGATACTGGAACCACAATTTATATAAGAATTCCGCAATTACTGGAGGACTACTAATGTACAAAATTATGATTATAGATGACAACCATATATCTGTTGATGGTATTTGCCACAACATTGACTGGTCTGATTTAAATGCAGAAGTCGCTTGCAAAGCCTATGATGGACAGCAGGCTCTTGATTATCTGCAAAATAATATGGTTGATTTAATTATTTCCGATATAGAAATGCCACAATTAGACGGTTTATCTCTTGCACAAAATGCACTAAAGATTAATTCATCTATAAAAATAATACTTATCAGTGCATTTGATAAATTTGAATATGCCAAACAAGCTATACGACTCGGTGCATTTGACTATATAGAAAAACCGCTTGATTATTCTTATCTAAAGAAAATCATTCGCAATGCTCTTAGTATGCTTAATAAAGAACAGAGGAATCTTGAAATATTAAAACAAAGCCGCCCTATAATGATCGATAATTTCTTTCATAAATTAATACAATCTTCAAGTGATGAAGCTCGATATACACTTTCAAATTATGCCGATTATCTTCAGTTGAATCTTGACTATCATTATTATCAGGCCATTGTAATTCAAATACAAAATGCAACAGACATCAAAGAAAAAAAAGGCATTGAAGAGTATCACATAAAACTAATGAGTATGTCTGATACCATAAAAGAACTTTTCAATGAGCACTTTTCACTGATTCATACTTTAACAAGTTTTGACGAAATCGTATTGGTAATCGCTCACAATTATTCTAATCAGAAATACTTCTATAATACGTCTTATGATCTGTTAACAGAATTATTGCAACTTTATAAAAACAGCTTTTTCGAATTAAATATCGGAATAGGAAACATCGTCAAATACTTGTGGACTTTATCTGTTTCGTATTCCAATGCATTAAAATCACTGGAATACCGTTTTTTCTTTCCACAGAAAAACATATTTACACTTGGTGATACTATAGACAACGATTACTCTGCTGAATTATATGAAGTTTCCGGTCACGAAAAGTTAATACAGCTTTTATGCGAAAATGACCTGGACGGAATAGAAAAGTGGATTCTTTCATTTTCAGAAGAATTAACACAAAACTACAAAAACAAACAATTTATATTTATACGTATCTATCAGCTTTTGGGGCATTTACTAAAATTTCTCTGCGATATGGGCATTAGAAGCAATGACATGGAAAAAGACATTATTAAAACCTATCAACACCTTGACTCTTTTTCAACAAGTACTGAGATCTTCCAATGGCTTTCTAGTTTATGCCAGACAATATCTGATAAAATTAATCTTTCAGCACAGAGTCGTCAAGAACATGTTTGTACTGCTACTATCAATTATATACACCAACATTATCAAGACAACACCTTATGTCTAAATGAAATTGCTAACAATGTTCATATTAGTCCGGCTCATCTTAGTGCTCTGTTTAAAAAACAACGCCAGCAAAATATTTCGGATGTAATCACAGATATTCGGATTGAAACGGCCTGTAATCTATTGAAAAATACGAACCTCTCACTAAAAGAAATAAGTGCGAAAGTAGGATATTCAAATCAATACTACTTCAGTTCTTGTTTTAAAAAGAAAACCGGACAGACACCTTCATCCTATAGATAGTAGAATTTATATACTTTTTTTTATTGTTTATCAGTGTTATAATCTATAATTGTTTCATAAAAATACAGTTGCTGACGCCCATAGTGCCGACAGTAACAAAAAACTTAAGAGAGGAAACTATCATGAATTTTATTCAAAAAAATTTCAAAGGAATTCTGGTCTGCTTTCTGATTGCGATTCCATCCTGGCTGATTGGAAAAGCATTCCCGGTAATCGGCGGACCTGTCATTGCGATTCTCGCCGGAATGGTGATCACCTGCTTTTGGACTGAAAAAGGAACAGCCGAATCAGGAATTAAATGGACATCTAAAATTATTTTACAGACTGCTGTTGTTCTGCTTGGATTCGGCATGAATCTCGGAGTTATCTTACAGACAGGAAAGCAGTCTCTTCCTATTATCGTCAGTACAATTTCTACATCTTTGATCATTGCATGGCTGCTCCGCAAGGTACTGAATGTTCCTTCCAACACATCTATCCTTGTTGGTGTCGGTTCTTCCATCTGCGGTGGTTCTGCGATTGCTGCTACAGCGCCTGTCATTGACGCCGATGACACAGAAGTCGCACAGGCGATTTCTGTTATCTTTTTCTTCAATGTTATCGCTGCTGTATTTTTCCCGGTGCTTGGAAATGCACTCGGCTTCGACACAACTAGCGGAAATGCTTTCGGTGTCTTTGCCGGAACTGCGATCAATGATACTTCATCCGTAACTGCTGCCGCCTCCACCTGGGACAGCATGTGGAATCTTGGAAGTGAGACACTCAATACTGCTGTCACAGTTAAACTGACTCGTACGCTTGCCATCATTCCGATCACACTTGTGCTCTCACTGGTTCGTGCGAAATCAGCCGCAAAAGACGGCAAAGAATCCGGTAAGTTCAGCTTAAAAAGAGCATTTCCAATGTTCATCCTGTACTTTATCATTGCGGCTGTCATTACAACTGTATGCATGAGTCTTGGGGTAAGTGCGGATGTATTTGCTCCGCTGAAAGAACTGTCTAAATTCTTCATTATCATGGCTATGGCTGCGATCGGTCTGAACAGCAATGTTGTGAAACTGATCAAATCTGGTGGAAAGCCAATCCTTCTCGGTGCTTCCTGCTGGGTTGGAATTACAGTAGTCAGCCTTGCAATGCAGCATGTAATGCATATATGGTAAAATATTGGCTCGAAATGAGCCTTGAAAAGGTTAAAATAGATTAAATTTTGATAGATTTTCTAATTTATGGGAGCCGGAACCTCTTTCGATGGTTCCAAGCTCCGGTATTGGTTTTAAATTGAAATGAATTTCCATTGTGACCGTTTCAGGAGTGCGGCGATAATTCTCTGTTCCGTCCTTTCACAAATTTCAGACACTTAATAGCGGCTTCTGTTTTGAAGCAATATTGATCTTTTAGTTTATTGGGCAGCAACTGTCTGATGCAGAAATCGTCTGCTTCCTTATCGCCTGCTCCTTGGATGTGGTTAAATAAAATCCCTGCCCAAAATCTTTTCTCTTTGCACATTTGGCAAGATCTGGCTCTTTTACTTCACAATAACTTCCATGATAGAGAACAAATCCGTCTTTTAACTTAAGCACTAATCTCTTGTACACCTTTCATTCCACCATATTGGTTTAATAACATTGGTAATAAACTAATAACAAATACTATTGTTAATATAATCTTCTTTTTCATAAAATACATCTCACTTTCAACTTCCGATTGTTCGAGCTTTTCAAATACTAACGTACTTAATTCTATTCAATAAGTGATTTATAGTAGTTACCAAAGTCAGCAAGTGAATTAACAATTGGAAGCATTTTTGTTCCGAGTTCCGTTAAGCCGTATTCAACTCTCGGTGGCTGCTCATGGTAATCGTGGCGATATGCCAGCCCATCACTCATCATTTGTCTTAAACTATCTGTCAAAACCTTTTGTGAAATACCATCTATACTTCGTTGTAGCTCATTGAATCTCCATGGACGCTCTTTCAAGTTACGCAAAATCAGCAGTTTCCATTTTCCTCCGATGAGAGATACTGCTGTTGCAACTGGGCATTCCGGTAATTCTTCTTTTGCTCGCATAATTCTCACCTCCGAGTCTATTGTAACACATTCAATTTTGAGTGTACAGTTACAAAAAGGTGCGTACTTGTTTTTGTATGTGTCTCACACTATACTAATACCAAGCAACCAGAAACTACAAATTAACTATGGAGGTATTATTATGGCAAATTACACAAAAACAACTATTGGAAAGGAAAACCGAATTGAGCTGCATGAAAAGTTGTCTTTAACAGGTGCAGAAATCAGTTTAAACGAACTACCTGCAGGAGCAAATGTCCCATTTGTTCATTCTCATAAAGAAAATGAAGAAATCTATGGAATTCTTTCAGGTAACGGCAAAGCCATAATTGATGGAGAAGAAATTAGCCTTTCAACTGGAGACTGGCTAAAAATCGCACCTGCTGCAAAGCGTCAGTTTTTTGCATCCGATATTTCCGGAATTACTTATATCTGCATTCAGGTAAAAGAAAATTCTCTGGAACATTTTACAGCAGAGGA
>ERZ791897.45-NODE-45-length-121876-cov-10.612522_pt1 | contig 121876 bp, 124 predicted proteins | sample MGYA00510152_ERZ791897 | MGnify/ENA primary metagenome ERZ791897 (study PRJEB30046, sample SAMN00792050) | human gut metagenome | study: EMG produced TPA metagenomics assembly of the A metagenome-wide association study of gut microbiota in type 2...
CACCGACGGAAACTCTTATTGTAAAGGATGGTAAGGTTGTCTGCTTAGGCGATAAATAAATTGAAATCTAAATAATAGGGAACGATGTCCTACAGTCTTCTAATTAGGTGAACTCTTTCAAACCTTTAATAACCTGTATGACCTCGTTCCCATTATTTGTATCTAAAGGGAGGTCCTTATTATGTCGAAGAAAACTTTAGTAAAAATTGCACTTGGCCAGTTCGAATCTATTCAAGGTAATACCGCAGCTAATTTGAATAAGATGACTGAAATGATAAATAGGGCAGCTTCAGAAAATGCGGATCTTATTGTTTTTCCGGAGCTTGCTTATACTGGTTATTTTTGTAAATCACTGGAAATGCAGCAATTGGCAGAGCCACAGAATGGTCCGTTTGTACAAACACTTTGCCGAATCGCAAAAGAAAAGAAAATTCATATTATTGCTGGGTACGCTGAATCCTGTGAAGTTCCAGGACGAATTTATAATTCGGCTATTTTTATTGATGATAATGGTGTTGTAATCGAAAACATGCGAAAAGTTTATGCTTGGGGTCAGGAAAAACTCAAGTTTCGTGAAGGGGACAGATTCCCTGTTGTTAATACAAAGTTTGGGAAAGTTGGCATGCTGATTTGCTATGACGTTGAATATCCTGAACCTGCAAGAATTGAAGCTCTTAAAGGGGCTCAAATCATTGTGGACTGCAGTGTCTGGAGCATTAATCCGGCAGAACATAGATGGCATGTTGATCTTCAAGCAAATGCTCTGTTTAATCTTCTATTTACAGTAGGGTGCAATACAGTAGGCGAAAATATTTGCGGAAGTTCAATGATTGTCGGTCCTGATGGAGAAGAACGGGCGGTTGCGTCTAGAACGGAGGAAGAGCTCTTAATCCATGAAATCGATTTAAATGAGATCATAGAAATCAGAAGCAGAATTCCTTATATGAATGATTTTAAAGAATCAACTTTTTCTATGGATGCGGTCAAAAAGTATTAATATGGATAAGTAAAATTCTTGTAACAGATGGCAATTAAGGGGGACGAGAATTATGACATCCAGCGCAAATGAAAATAAAGTAAAGAGTCAGTATGAGGAAGGTGCGCTTAAAGTTCGTAAATTAACGTCGACACAAGTAATCTTTACAGTTGTGGGATGTGGCGTTGGGTCTGGATGCTTGGGAACCGCTTATGGAGCTAGATTTGCGGGTTTTCCTGTTATTGCATTTTGGCTTATTGTGTCTGGTATTACAACATTATTTTCCATGTATTATGTTGCAGAGGCAGCTCTGCGAACAAGAAGAATGATGCAGCTCCCAGGTCTAGCTGAACGCTATGTTGGACCTTTAGGTAGAATTCTGATTTTTTTGGCTGTAACACTCAATTCATTTAGCTGTCTGATTGCTTATTTTAATGGTAGTGGGAGTATCTTAAATAAATTACTAGGAATTCCCGAATGGGCGGGAACCCTAATGTTTCTAATTCCTGGTATGTTTGTTGTCTATTTTGGCCTTAAAGCAGTTGGGATGGCAGGAGAATATCTGTCCATTGCTATGACCCTTATGCTCATTATTTTGTGCGGAGCATCTCTCATCAGCAAAGACGCAAACTATTCCAGATTGTTTACTTCAAATTGGTACTATGCAGTTCCAGTATTTAATATTGCCGCTTTTAGTTACATTGGACAGTATCTTGTCCCTGATCTGGCAAGAGGGTTATCACATGAACCGGAAAAATTAGCACCTGCTATGCTAATAGGCCAGATTATTACGATGTTGTTATTGATTTTAGTCCCGCTTGGATGTTTTGTTATTCAGCCTGCGGATAGGATTACGCAGGTAGCCACGATCGCTTGGGGTGAAGCTTTAGGTCAGTGGGCACTGTACACTGCAAATATTTTTGCTCTTATTGCAATGTTCACATCTTTCTGCCCTATTTCTCAAACTCTGATTTCAAGTATTGTAGACTTTTTTAAATTTGAATCAGATTCTGATGCGAAGTACCGTGCGCCAATCATGATCGTGATTTATTTAGTACCGTTGGTACTTGTACTTGGAAAATTCGTTAGTTTCGTGGATGCACTATATTTCTCTGGAACATTTTGTGCTGCCATTATGGCTATATTGCCAGTCTTTATGGTAAATAAGGCAAGAAGAGAAGGGGACATCGAGCCTGTGTGGAATTGCGGCTGGATGGCAAGCACACCTATGGAAATACTGATTGTCTTACTTTATGGAAGCACGGTTTTCTATGCCATTTTTAGTGTGTTTGGTTTGCTACCAGCCGGATGGTAATTTCTACCTGTATATCTTCGGCTTCTCCATCTAAGTTTTTATAGATGGAGGAGCTTTTAAATTATGGATAATTGTATTTGCCTCATTGATGACTTTTGTGATTTAATTTAAGAAAATATGAATTAAGAAAAGAGGAGGTGATTTTTTGCTTGAAAAGATGGAGTATGTCTATGCAGTGTATAAAGAAAGAAGCTTCTCTAAAGCTGCAAAAAAAATGTTCATCAGTCAACCCGCGCTAAGTAAAATGGTGAAAAAGGCAGAACAAAATATTGGCGCACCTATTTTTGATCGTAGTACGATTCCTGTATCTTTAACCCCCGAGGGGGAAAAGTATATCAAAGCTGTCGAATCAATTTATCAAATTGAAGATAATGTGATGCGGTATTTTAAAGATTTGAATGAACTTAAGATAGGAAAGATATCGTTAGGCGGTTCATCCTATTTTTGTTCGTTTGTTTTTCCTGGTATGATTCGTTACTTTAATAACACTTATCCTAACATAAAATGCGATTTAACAGAAGGCAATGTAACTGAATTAAAAGGTGGTTTAATTCAGGGAAATCTGGATTTAGTATTGGAAACAGCCCTAAAGAGTGATGAAAAAGTAGACAATATATTTTTTAGAACAGAACATATTGTTGTGGCGGTTCCAAACCAGTTTAAAATTAATAATAAGCTACGTAGATATGTGATTCAGAGAGAGCAGATTGTTGATCATTCTTTTTTGAAATCTACGGTTTTACCAGTGCCACTATATGCGTTGAAAGATGTTCCTTTTATAAAGATGAAGCCAGGAAATGATATGTATCATCGATCGACTAAAATTTGTGCAGATGCCGGATTTGAAATGCATGTAAATATGTACGTCGATCAGGTAATGACATCATTGAATATTGCTTCAGCAGGCTTGGGTGCTTTATTTGTTCGGGCAGATATAGTAAAATGCTTACCAACGCTAAATAACTTGTGCTTCTATAAAATCGATCATCCACTTGCAACTAGAAAAATAAATTGGGCAGTAAAGCGTGGCACATATCTTTCCAAAGCCGCTAAGGCCTTTATGACGCTTGCAAAGTATGCAAATCCATTTGAGATTTATGATGTTGAGTAGATGTATATGAAATAATCTGGATTATGTTAATTTGGATTTTTAATGATTTTTGGTCGGTTTTCCAAAGGCTTTGAAATATCACAATTGTATATTTTATAACCGCGGGATATTTACGCATGTACGAGACAATATAGGGCGCTTAAGATCAAAATGATAATTATGTTGTGTATGAACTAAGTAAGAAATATGAAAGTGAGCAATACCCATTACTGTATTCTCGCGTATGGTCGCTAAGTAATTTTTACCTAATCAACACTCCTTTAGCTTAGTTCTTTAATGGTTATCAGGCAGTATTCTTAGCTATACCCATGCTTATTTTGCTATTTGTACAAACAGTAATTTTGGCTCTTTGTCAAATTTTGGGGTGCTAAAGTGTCTATGCACTCCTGGAGAGGACATGCACTTAAGACAGTGTGTGTCCTTTTTCGTTGCGTGTTTTAATGTACAAAATCCTATGACGAAAGCACTCAAATGTTAGAGGCCAGCAGAAAAAGCCAAATAAGGGAGTGTACAATGTTTTGTGCAATAGCTGATTTACACAAAATATTTTACACTCCCCTCGTTACCACAGATTTCAGTAAATTCCATCATTTTACTCATAATTTACTTTTGTTTTCTTCTCGTTTTATACCTAAAAATATCCATTTTAAGCGTACAAAGTTATCGAAAAAAGACTTTCAAAGTCCGATAAAACCCAATAAAACTATCATTAATACTTATATAATCCACCTTGTAGTCATATCAGTACCCGTATTAAAAATGCAGTATAAAACTGTAAAAATCTTTACGCAAAATTATCATAAAATCCCTGCAATAAAATTTTTTTAAATCATAGTTGACGAATATACTTTCTTGGAGTAGGATAACGGCAATTGGTTTTGGATCCGAAATAAAAAATTTCATATAGGAAAAGCGATGAACAAAATAAGTACACGCATGGACCGGATACAGAGAGACAGGTCACCGGCTGAAAGCCTGTTTGAACGGAAAGTGCGATGGAATGCCTTTGGGAGCTGGGAGGCCGAAATGAGAGTAGGCAGCCACGCAGGACCTGCGTTACAGGTGTAAGTGATACTGCATGGGCAGTATTAACAGAGTGGAACCGCGGACCACCGTCTCTGTCATAGGGGAGGGTGGTCTTTTTTTTAATATTAGATTATGGTTAATTTATAAATTAGCATCAAATAGAATAATTATAGATATTTGTGAACATATAAATTGAATACAAATTAGAAAAATCAATCAATTATATTAAAATTTTAGTGACAACTAATAATACTAGTGATATACTTAATAATGCGATTATTCTTATTATTAAGAAATTTTTACTCGCCGTGTAATCACAGAAAATATTTCGAGAAAAATGAATACTTGGTTATGAGGTCCTATATATAGATCACTAATAAAATGACTTACATGTTATCCATTAAAGGGGGTGAAGTGAAATAGTCTAATTTATTGTGAATCATCTTTTTCTGGTAATCTTGTTTCATTATCTACCTATCATTTTCGGAAAGGATGTCAAAAATGGATAAGTATTCAAAAAGAGAGAGACTTGCAATGACATTAAAGGGAATTATTCCGGATCGGCCTCCTATTACGGCCTATCGGCATTTTCCTGTTGATGAGGGAAAGAAAGATCGTCTAATTGATGTCATGATTAAATGGCAGGAAGAGTATGATTGGGATTTCATCAAACTGCATCCACCTGCAGTCTATATGCAGGAAGTGTGGGGGGATACGTTTGACTTTGATAATTATTACCAAGAAGTCTTTCCGACAAAGACGGGTAATACCTATGGCGAAGTCAATTTATCCATGTTTACTCCGCAAAATGCAGATAATCCTTATTTAGCAGAGCAGGTAGATATGGTCCATCAGGTTGTGGAACGTTTTCATAAAGAGCTCCCGGTATTCCAGACGATGTTTACGCCGCTTCAGACCATCTCTGGCGTGTTTGACTGTCAATTTATTCGACGTCATTTCCCCGCAGACCGAAATCAGAATGACATCTTTAGGATGATTAAAGACGAACCCAAAGCCCTTCAGGAAGCACTTTATAATATTACGCAAACCTATATCGCTTATTGGAAGAAACTTCATGATGCAGGGGCGGAAGGTCTTTTCTATGCAGGCGTTTCTTGGGCTAGAGAAGGGCTGATGACGCTGGAAGAATGGGAAACTTATGTTGCCCAGTATGACAGAATGTTCCTTAACGAGGTTCATAAGGATGGCGGCCTTGTTATATATCATACCTGTGGAATCACGAGCAATCCGCAGCGGTTTGCTGATTTTCCTATTGATATTCTTCACTGGGATCAAGGCGCACAGAATCCTTCTATCAAGGAGAGTCTTTCTTTCCTCAAGGGAATTACGCCCATGGGTGGAGTAGATGAAATGATTTTTGGTAACCACGCTGAAGCTAAGATTAAAGGACTTACAGAAAAATGTCTCGAAGAAAATAAAAATGTTCCATACATTCTTGCTCCTTATTGTTCTGTTTCCGTCCATTCCAGTGATGCGGAACTTCGAGCATTCAGGGATGCTGTAAAATAATCTGTAAGATTTGTGGGAGGATTTGACTTATGACAACTCAAGCAATTATAACTGTTGCTGTGTTTTTGTTTACAATGATTGCTCTTATTAAGCAATTTATTCATCCAATTCTTTTAGGGGCACTGATTCCCTGCATTCTTGTTGCTGCTAAAATAATTCCTGGCGGTTCTGCCTTTATGCAGTTCGCAAATACCACGGTTGTATTTTTCTTGGGATTGACTGTCATCGGGGAAGCTCTTTTTAAGAGTGGGCTTGCTGATTATATCGGTGGAAAAATCATCGGTTTTTTAGGGAAAACTGAAAAAGGCCTGATTGTGGGTACTGGTATTGTTGCTGGTGGATTGTCTGCATTCTTGAATGATACAGGGTCCTGTGCATGCTTGATGCCGATTGTAGGAGCTATGGCTGATAAATCTGGGGTTTCTAAATCCAAGCTTTTGATGGCACTTGCTTATTTTTGTTCCTTGGGCGGTACGATTACCCTGATTGGAACGACTCCACATATTGTAACGAACGGGATTTTGACGAATATGTCCTTGCGTAACTTTACCTTTTTTGAATATGCATATATTGGTATTCCTCTTCTAATTGTCGGTACAATTTATATGATTTTCGTTGGGACTAAGCTTCTTCCAGATAAGGAAATCACCATTAAGGGTGAAGGAAGAAAGGCCCAACACAATAAAAAGAATATGACCATTGTTGGTCTGATTTTCGTTGCAGTTGTTATCGGCATGGGCATCAATATTATCCCGCCTCATGTTGTTGGTGTAATTGGCGCTATTGCCGTTGTATTGACCGGTTGCCTTGACGTAAAGGAAGCTGTGTCTTCTTTCAGCACAACGACGGTATTTCTTGTAGGGGGAATATTCCCTCTGAGTACGGCGCTTGTCAAAACAGGGGCCGCGAAATATTTTGTTGATTTGCTTCAGCCAATCCTTTCCGGTCTTTCTCCAATCATCCTAATTGGTGGAATCACGCTTATTATGCTTGTCCTGACTCAGTTCCTTTTGAATTCGTCGGCAACGGTTCTAATGCTCCCAATCGCTATCATGGCTTGCCAGGCTGGTGGTATCAACCCGCTTGCCGGTGCAATGGCCGTTTCAGTTGCAGCTTCTGGTGTATTTACAACTCCTTTTGGGACAGGACCTAACTTACTTGTATGGGATGCTGGTGGCTACACCATGAAAGATTATATGCGCTGCGGCCTTCCTCTCATGTTACTTTTCTGGATTGTTACAACGCTCCTTTGCTATGTGTTGTATTTGTGATAATCGTATAAATAAGGTACAATATAGTGGCCGTTCTTTAAGAATGGTCACTATATTTTTAGGAGGTATTCATGAGTTCATATTTAATTCTTTTTGGACTTGCATTATTAGGGTATGTAGCACATAATTCTACGGTGACAATATCTGCATTGGCACTGATTGTGATGCGGGCTGTTTTATCTGATAGCCGTCTTAGTTATTTTGGGAGTCATGGACTTAACTGGGGCATGATTCTTTTAACTGCAGCCATGATTACGCCAATTGCACTAGGGAAAATTGGAATTAATGATATCTTGAACGTCTTTAAATCGCCTGCAGGCATTGCCTCAGTTGTTGTCGGCATCGTCGTTGCAATCTTGGGAAAATGGGGCGTTGACGTCATGACGAATGAACCCCAGATTGTTGTTTCTATTTTAGTTGGGACGATTATCGGCGTTATTTTCTTCAAAGGGGTACCGGTAGGGCCTATGATTGCAAGCGGGATCTTTTATATGTTTCTGCAGATCTTTACGAGAATTTTTGGCTCATAATACCAGAATTTTGGTATCACCTTATTCTTTTTAGGAAGGATAAGGTGATATTTTTTATTATACAGATATATTCCGGTGATGAGGTGAAAATAACTCCTGATTTTTCACTGTTAGAAGGTTAAAAGGGTATCAGTTCACCGATATAACAAACGGTGTGAGTAAACAATCTCACACCGTTTGTTATATTGATTTTTAATTATTTTTACTCCTAATTTTCGACAAATAACGATAAATCGTTGCTTGTGAACACTTTAGAGTGGAAGCGACTAGAGGAATAGTTCCTTTTAACAAAAAGATGCCCTTTTCGTCAAGCTGCTCAATAATTCGAATTTTCTCTTTTTGTGATAGTTTAGTAGCATCGACATTTTTTGGCATGGCATCATTTAGTGCAGCTTTAGCTGTATCTTCTATACTGTTGTGGAAAGTTTCCATATTCTGCTTAGCACTATTAGAAACGGGGAGTTCAATATTCCTGATAATTTCAACGTTACTCGCAAGAGATGGTTGCTGGCTATTATTCTGTCCTAATATGGTTTTCGGAATTTCTTTGAAGGAAAAGAAGCTAGGCTGATCATTTACGTAGTTATCAGGGTGACAGAGACTATACACACTAGAAGATAGGGCCCTAAATCGGGAATCATCAAAATTAATACAGAGCAGTCCAACTAATTCATTCTGTTCGTTTTTGATAAAAAACGTCGAACAGCGCAGAAGACGACCGCTTGCAGATACCCCCCGATAGTTCATTTTCCAATTTTCTTCTACATATGCTTTATTGGCAATAATATCTAGTGCAACATTTGTAAGAGGTGCACCCACTGTTCTTCCGCTTATTTGACCATTTGCTATGGCAACTACGCATGGGGTAGGCCGATCAATTTCATGGAGTACAATTTCGTAATCGGGACCTAATGTCATACCTAAAAATTCAACTAAGTGAGTGAATCGAGTTAATTGTTCGGGTGCCATTATGCACGCCACCTTTCCCCTTGAAGTCATCATGATTCCTTACCCTTTTATTCTACACGGAGCACAAAAAAATAACAAGGAAATAATAATAAGTTATTATAATTTCTCAAATTTATTCTCAAATTGAACAATATTTTAAAAAAAATAAAATAATTTAGAATTATATGAGAAAAATATTGACAATTTGCTAGAAAAGCAATAAAATTTAATTGAAAAAGAGATAATGATAATAAATTATTATTACATCATCTCAAACGGATACTGTCCGCTAGTCATTTTTTTTTGATAACCGGGGTATCTCTTACACCAAAGGGCATATGCCCAATTTTAGGAGGTCATATTATGAAAGAGTATCCGTTGAATGTTCCTGCACCCCATCGTTTCACTTATTCTGTTCGGCACATTCCTTCTGTGACGGTAGAACAACGTGAAAGAGCTTTGAAAGCGACTCACTACAATGAGTTTGCATTTCCCTCTGGTATGCTGACTGTTGATATGCTCTCTGATTCCGGTACGACAGCCATGACAAACACCCAGTGGGCATCCATGTTTCTTGGTGATGAAGCATACGGACGCAATACGGGCTATTATGTGTTGCTTGATACGTTCAGAGATATTTTTGAAAGAGGCGGGGAAAAGAATTGGAAAAAGGCCCTGGATCTTGTTCGGACTGATTGCCGTGATGTTGAAAAGATGATGGATGAACTCTATCTTTGTGAATACGAAGGCGGTTTTTTCAACGGCGGTGCTAAACAAATGGAACGCCCTAATGCCTTTATTATTCAACAGGGCCGTGCTGCTGAATCGGTATTGATGGAAATTGTTCGTAATATCCTCAATAAGAGAGAACCAGGTAAAAAGTTTGTTATTCCTTCCAATGGTCATTTTGATACAACTGAGGGAAATATCAAACAAATGGGTTCTATTCCTCGGAACCTTTACAATAAACAGCTTCTGTGGGAAGTTCCTGAAGGCGGCACTTACGAGAAGAACCCATTTAAGGGTAATATGGATATTTCGAAACTGGAGGAACTGATTAAAGCTGTTGGACCAGAAAATGTACCTCTTGTATTCTGCTGTATTACTAATAATCCTGTCTGCGGACAGCCGGTTTCCATGCATAATTTAAGCGAAATCAACCGTGTTGCTCATAAGTATAACATCCCTGTTGTATTTGATACGGCTCGTTGGGCAGAAAACGCTTATTTCATTAAGATGAATGAAGCTGGGTATGCAGATAAATCTATAGCTGAAATTGCAACGGAAATGTTCCAATACTGCGATGCCTTTACGATGTCTGCTAAGAAAAACGGTCATTCCAATATGGGCGGGATGCTTGCGTTCCGTGATAAAGGCCTTTTCTGGAAGAATTTCTCCGACTTTAATGAAGATGGTTCTGTGAAGACTGATGTTGGCGTTCTTTTGAAAGTAAAGCAAATTTCCTGTTATGGTAATGACTCTTATGGCGGTATGTCCGGTCATGATATTATGGCGCTTGCTACTGGTCTCTATGAAGAATGTAATTTTGAATACCAGCATGAACGCGTTGAGCAAGTAGAATATTTGGCTCAGGGATTCTATAAGGCTGGCGTTAAAGGAGTTGTCCTTCCTGCTGGTGGTCATGCTGTCTATATCAATATGGATGAATTCTTTGATCACAAGAGAAGCCATGAATCTTTTGCTGGAGAAGGATTCTCTTTGGAATTAATTCGGCGCTATGGCATCCGTGTTTCCGAATTGGGTGATTATTCAATGGAATATGATCTTAAGACGCCGGAACAGCAAGCTGAGGTTTGTAATGTTGTACGTTTTGCCATTGATCGCGACCGTTTAAGCAAGGAACATCTTGACTATGTGATTGCAGCTGTTTCCGAACTCTATAAAGATCGTGCAAGTATTCCTAATATGCGTATTGTTTGGGGGCACAATCTTCCCATGCGTCATTTCCATGCGTTCTTGGAACCGTATGCACCGACGGAAGCAGAAAAATAATGTTCCTGCAATAACTAAATATCGGGTTTAGCGTCTCTTTACTCTTTGCAAAAAAGAAAGAGCAGGTTCTTTGGTGCATCGGAGAACCTGCTCTTTTTAAATCCTGGGTAGTTACTTGTAATGTGAAAATTCTTGGAAAGTGTTTTCAGTGAGGGAACAATCATGGATAAAAACATGGGAAAAGATGTTGCTTTACAGAACGAAAGAGATGGATTTGAATCTAAATGGGGATTCATTCTTGCCTGTATCGGATCAGCCGTTGGAATGGGAAATATATGGAGATTTCCTGTTATGGTTTCTAAATATGGTGGAATGACATTTTTATTTCCTTTCTTGATTATTGTCGTACTAATTGGAGCGACAGGTGTCATTGAGGAGATGTCATTCGGCCGGATTGCTAAAGCGGGTCCAATAGGAGCCTTTGGAGTGGCCACGGAACGCAGAAATGGTAGGAAAAAATTGGGTGAGTGGGTTGGTCTCATCCCCGTGGCAGGATCTATGGCGCTTGCTATTGGCTATACTTGTGTTGTGGGCTGGGTTTTCAAATATACGTATATGGCTTTTAACGGTCAAATTACTGCAATGGAACAGGATATGAAAGTTATTGTATCTACTTTTGAAAGTACAGCTACCGTCATGGGAAATAATTTTTGGCTTATTGTAGCCTGTGTAGTCTCTTTTAGTATTATGGCTATGGGGATTGCAAGCGGTATTGAGAAAGCAAATAAGATTATGATGCCCGCCCTTTTTGGAATTTTCGTATTTTTACTTTGTTATGTGTTTTTTCTAGATGGAGCCGCGGAAGGATATCAATATATTTTTGGCTTTTCTGCTGAAGGTATCAAGAATCCAGAAGTATGGGTTTACGCTTTTGGGCAGGCTTTCTTTAGTTTGTCAGTAGCGGGCAGTGGAACAGTCATCTATGGTTCTTATTTGAGCGATAAGGAAGACGTTGTCGGGGCAGCTAAACATGTCGGCTTTTTTAATATCTTATCAGCAATGCTGGCAGCTTGTGTAATTATTCCATCAATTTCTGTAAGTGGTGGAGTTCTTTCAGAAGGCGGCCCTGGCCTTATGTTTATTCATTTAATTCATGTTTTTAACGGGATGCCTGCAGGACGATTAGTCGTTATTCTTTTCTTTATCTGCGTTTTATTTGCAGGCGTCAGCTCACTTGTTAATCTGTATGAAGCTCCTGTCGCAACATTGCAGGAACAGTTTGGTTTTTCTAGGAATCGTGCGGTAATTGTAATCGCTGTGATTGGTTGTGGCTCAGCGTTAGCGATCTAAGGAATTGTTTCTGAATGGATGGATGTTGTTTCAATCTATATTTGTCCTTTGGGGGCCTTGCTGGCAGGCATCATGTTTTATTGGGTTGGGGGAAAAGAGTTTGTTCTTGAAGCTGTTAATGCAGGTCGAGAAAAAGCTATTGGAACGTGGTTTTATCCTCTAGGAAAATATGCATACTGTATGAGTGCTTTCGTTGCTTTGGTTGTTGGCGGAGTAATGGGCGGTATAGGATAAAGAAAACTCATGATTAATTTAAAGATAAAGGAGTCTAATGTATTATGAAAAAGCAAATTATCTCTACGAAAAATGCCCCTTCTGCTGTAGGGCCTTACGTCCAAGGCATCAAGGCCGGCAATACGGTTTATGTATCGGGCCAGCTTGGCATTGATGTAGCGCTTGGAAAACTGCCGGATACGCTGGAAGCCCAAGCCCACGCGTCCATGAAGAATCTTGGCGCAATCCTAAAGGAAGCGGGTGCTTCCTACGGAGATATTGTAAAAACGACGATCTTTCTTCAGGATATGAATGATTTTGGTAAGGTCAATGAAATCTATAAATCCTACTTTGCGGATGGATTTCCAGCCCGCTCCTGCGTGGAAATCGGGAAGCTGCCGCTGGGTGGTCTCGTCGAAGTGGAATGTGTTGCCGTCATCGATGACTGAATAAGAAGAACCGTCCTCTCCAGTTGGGAGAGGACGGTTTTTCGATTCTTCCTTAAGCCAAGTATCATTAAAATCGTAGTTGCACCGATTTCCCTTAGGTATATAATAGATAGGCACACTAGGAATTTTTGAGAATGTGGGTGGTTTAGATGAGCCGAGCGCAAATCAATATGCTGGAAGGATCCCTTGTGGGACCTATTTTTCAATTTGCAATCCCTGTTGCAATGATTGGTATCCTGCAGCAGATGTTCAATACTGCAGATATTATGGTCTTGGGCCGTTTTGTTGGGACGGAGGCCCTTGCCGCGGTGGGCAACAATGCACCTGTCATTGGGGTTCTCGTTAATCTTTTCCTGGGGATTTCCCTCGGCGCCAATGTGCTGATTGCCCGGAAACTTGGCGGAGGACGGCTGAAGGAAGCTTCTGAAGCGATTCATACAACGGTCCTTATGGCCGGACTCACGGGGCTTTTTATCCTTGTCGTGGGCGAAATCTTTGCGGGACCCCTCATGGGCTGGATGGGGGTTCCTCTTGAGGTGCGGGAGGCTTCGGAATTATATCTGCGCGTTTATCTATTGGGAATGCCAGGGATGACGCTCTATGACTTTTTATCGGCCATTTACCGCAGTCATGGCAATGTCAGGACGCCGCTTCTTTCCCTTGTAACGGCAAGTATCGTCAATATTGCAGGCAATTTGCTGGCTGTCTTTTTAGGGTTTGGCCTTGCCGGCGTTGTAACCGTGACCGCTATCGCAAACTATATCAGTTCGGGTCTTCTCCTGCGTCTTTTGCGTTATGAACATGGGGTGCTCCATTTTTATCCCGGTGCCATCCGCGTCCGCATGGAGGACATCAAGGAAATCCTCCGCGTTGGTGTGCCGGCAGGTATCCAGGGGATGGTCTTTAATTTTTCGAACCTTGTTATCCAGTCGGCCATCAACAGCGAAGGGTCTCTTGCCATGGCTGCTTCGGCAGCGGCCTATGTCCTTGAAATCAATACCTATCCTTTTATCAATGCTTTTGGGCAGGCGGTGACGACTTTTACCAGTCAGAACTTTGGTGCGGGCAATATCAAGCGTTGTTTGAACGTAGTGAAAAAAGGCCTGACGCTGAACTTTGGCTTTACCTGCTTTTTGACGGTGCTTGTCTTTTTGGCTGCGCGGCCCTTTTTGGAGGTCTTTGGCCTAGAACCTGATGCCATGGAACTTGGCATGATGCGTGTCCATATCATCATCGGCTTTTATTTTCTCTCGTCTATCTATGAAAGCCTTGCCGCGTCCATGCGTGGCTTCGGAAACTCCCTTGCACCGGCTCTTGGCATGCTGGTCAGCATCGTCGGCACACGGATGCTGTGGCTTGCAACGGTCTATGAGGCGGATCCGACTTTTCGGAATATCATGTGGTGCTATCCGCTTAGCTGGTTTGCCGCCGATGTACTGATTGGGGGACTCTTTGTGAGGGAGATGGGGAAGCAGAAGCGGTTAGCAAAAATTTGATGCAGAACGTGAGCCCCTTGCTTTCAGGAAAGATTACCCGAAGCAAGGGGCTCATGGCGTATCAGAGGAGGACCCGTCTCACGGTGGGGGATCGTGTAAAAGGCTGTCAAGCTGTCTTATTCGGGCAAGGCCCGAATGGCTTTCTCGCGGCTAAGGACGCGGCTATCAATCTAAAAGACTTGGAGGGTAAAGACCGTGAGACCGGCGCCAAGTTTGTTGTCAAAGACACGTTTCCTGTCGTTCAAAAGCAATTTCTATGGTAAGGATTCACATAGTTCCAACCAGATCCAGCCCTGCCATGCGGTCTTTTCCCTTAGAACTCGATATAGCGCATCGATCCGCCTTTGCCAAGGCGGAGGACCGAAACCGGGAATTTTCCATAAGCATTGATTAACAAAATTTCCCGGTTTTGGTGGTGGATGAGAAGCGCAGCGACGTTTCCTTGCAAGCGGTTAGCGAGGCAGATTCGCCCGAGTTTCGAAGGACGCTTTTAAAGCGTTAGCGAAAGTCCGAGAAACAGGTTCCCGGGCGAATCATTTCGGACCCGTTCCCCCATGAGGGGGCAGTTTGGGGCCGGTGGCGTTACATGTGCCAATGAGTACCTTAAAAGACCATAGCGTACGGCGCCATACCGGATCCTTCGGTTGTGGCGCTTTTTTAGTCAGCCCGAGTTTGACTGATTAACTCTTAGCTTCACCGATCTCTCGTACGACATCGATGATCGATCCGTCCCGTGCTTCAATGATTCCTACGATGCGGTCCTTGAAGGTGACGGCATCGGGGACGCCGGCAATGGCATAGGCCCTGTCGCGCAGTTCTTCTATGGTACAGAAGGGAAGGTCGACACCTTTCATGGCGTCGATGAGGTCCTGACGCTTGGGATTGATGGCGATGCCAAAGTCCGTGATGACAACGTCCACTGTCTCGCCCGGCGTGGTAATGGTGGTGCATTCGGTCCTCACGGCAGGAATGCGGCCTTGCAGCAGCGGTACGATGACGATGGTGCATTGGGCCCCTGCCGCTGTATCTGGATGCCCGCCCTGGGCGCCTGTAACCATGCCGCTTGAGTCAACGACAACGTTGCAGTTGAAGTGGGTATCCACTTCTAAGGATGCGAGGATGACAAAGTCGAGATGATTGACGTAGGAAGCTTTGTTGAAGGGGTCTGCGTATTCACTGGTTGAGATCTCAATATGTCGGCCTGGATGATTCTTGATGCTTTCAATGGCCCCTGTATCAAAGACTTGGGCATCAACGATACGGTCAATCAGGCCTTCGTCCATCATGTCGCACATGGTCTTTGTGATGCCGCCGAGGGCAAGGCCCATATGGATGCCGTCCTTTCTCATATGTTCGGCAAGAATACCCGTCGAGGCAAGGGAAGCGCCGCCCGCACCTGTTTGGTATGAGAAGCCTTCTTTGTAGTAGGGGGTGTGGATGAGAAATTCTGTCGTATAGCGGGCCATGAGGAGCTTACGCATATCCGTTGTCGGTTTGGCTGGCCCTGTGGCAATCTTAACCGGGTCGCCAATGGCATCGACCACAACGACAGCATCCACGTCTGTCATGGAGATGGATGCCGGAATATTGGGAAAGGGGACCAGGGTGTCCGTAATGGCGACGACATAGTCTGCATACTGGGCATCGACCATGGAATAGCTCAGGACGCCGCAGTCACTTTTCCCGCCGACGGCACGGCAGTTTCCCATAGGGTCACAGGTGGGGGCGCCGATGAAGGCCATATCAATGTGTGTTTCCCCTGATTCGATGGCCCGGACACGGCCGCCGTGGCTGCGCATGATGGCGAGTTTCTTCAGTTTGCCTGTGGAAATGGCTTCGCCAATCTTGCCGCGTACACCGGAAGACTCAATGCCCGTGATCGTTCCGTCTTCAATATAGGGGACGATGGGATCATGAGCTTTTCCTAGGGAGCTGGCACAGATGGTGATGTCCTTGATGCCCATCTCATGGACAGCTTCCATGACGAGGTTCACGATATAGTCCCCTTCGCGGAAATGATGGTGGAAGCCAAAGGTCATGCCGTCATGAACCCCGCCGGCAATGAGGGCGTCCTTGATGGAGGAAAGGACCTTGCTGCGGGTTGGCACTATATGGGCGCGGGATTGATTGGCCGCGCGCCGATACACTTTTTGGTCGTTATGGAAACTGCCTTTAAAGACTTCTTTGCCGGTTCGTGCAAGGATTTCATCTGGAATTTCACGGCCGACTGCATTTTTCATAGAAAAACCTCCTTCGAGCGATGAATGGTCTTTATCTACAGCCTATTGGTTCAAGGATTGATGTGTCAAGGGGCCTTGACCTCCCCTAAAAAGGGGGACTGCTTTTTTTAATGGATTTTTGTAATCCGCGGTGTTATGGATCTGCTTTCCTTGAGAAAAAAACTTCCCGCCTCAAGGAAGCAGGAAGTTTTTGACAGGTTCTTATTTAATGAGGGCACCAAAGAGGATGGATCCGATGATCAGGACGATACCGCCGCCCAGACGGCTGGACAGCTGGGCATAGGCGATGAGGCCCATACGATGGGAAGCACCCAGTACAGCAAGGTCGCCGGAACCGCCGCGGTTTGCCATGCAAAGACCAGCGGTGATGGCAGAGTCGATGGGATAGAAGCCAACGAGCTGACCGACGATTGCGGAACCGATGATGGCGCCGACAACAATCAGGAAGGCGATGACGACGTTGCTGAGGTTGATGGCATCAATCAGCTGGTTCAGGTCCGTATCGGCACCAACGCCGACCATGATGATGAGAACGAGGCAGGAGCTCATGAAGGACTGCAGACGTTTAGCTGCTGCTTTTGTTGCGTTCGGGACAATTCCCGTCATGGCTGCAATGGTAACGATGATGATCATCCAAGCAAAGGGATGAATGGCAACACCGAAGACTTTCGGCAGGATGGCTTTACCCATGAGACGGCCGGCTGCATAGAAGCCAACCCCCATGAAGAAGGCACCGCCCATTTCCTTGATGGAAGGAATGGCATCGTTCTTTTCCGCTTCGATATCAAGGCCGGTACGGATCAGGGTGTTGCCGTCGCCGGTGAGCTGCGGATGCTTATGACCGATCTGGTTCAGGATAGCCGCCGTCAAGATGGCGAAGATGTTCGCAATGGTCAGGATCGTAATGGCGAAGGTGTAGTAGTTGGCTGCTTTGTCGCCCGTTACGGTCTCATAGATCTGGGAAAGCGGTACAGCACCGGCACCGTTGCCGCCGCCCATGATGGGAAGGACATAGTTCAGAAGGATCATATCCGGGGCAATGCCAAAGACGAGGCCGCCGGCAACCCCGAGCACGGCCGCGCCGATGAGGCCGCCAAAGATGGCAGGCAGATACCCAGCGAAGGATTTCAGCAGGAGTTTCTTTTCCAGACCAAGAATGGAACCACAGATCAGGAAGACAATGAAGAAGCTCAGGAAGTCAGCTTGATCCATGACCATGCCAACGGCTTTGGCATATTTGGCAGGAACCATCTTATTTGTAAACAGATAAGCCGAAACGAGGAAGGTCAGAACGAGACCGCCGCCGATATAGGAATTCCAGAAGGGGATGCGTTCACCGATTTCGTTGCAGATAATACCGAGGGCCAGCATGAAGGCAAAACCACCAGCAAGATCAGTGCTTAGGGAACCGGTCATAACACCTGCGGCCACAATGATGATGAAGCCGAGGCAGAGGGGCCAACTAAGGCCGAAGGGGGTGAAACTTTTCTTTTTTTCGTCGCTCATGATTGGACTCCTTTCGAAACTTGAATGGCTTTTGGGATGTGAAGGGGCAGGGGACAGCTGTCCATTTGTCACGCGCTTTCGTCAGGACCCGTAAAAAATAAAATGGCGGTCCGATGACAGTGGGCCCAAGGGAAAGGCGTGGCGCCGTTTCACATTCGCAAAAAGGGGCGCGGGCGACCCCGCAGCCAAGTGAAGGTGATACTGTTCTCAAATCCTTCACAATTGAATCCTATCATAGATTAGGTGGACTCTCAAATAACAAGTTTTAAATATAAATAATAAGAAAAACCTTATGAAATGGCTGAAATCCTTGTAATCATGCGGTATATGGACGACGACGGTAAAATTCAAATTTTACTGAAATTAAAATAGTTGTTTTAAATTATGGATAATTGATTTGATTTTTGAAAAGAAACGTTACGGTAATCAAGAAAAAAGAGCGGGAAAGGCGTTATTTTGTCTTTCACCGGTTCCCATATGCTTTTGACCATTGGCAGCTTTTCACCAATCCTTCCGCTTACAGGCTTTCTTTGGGGAAAAAGCGTTTAATGGCAAAGGGCACGGCAAAGTTCAGCATGAGAACACGGATCAGCTGGTAGGTGAGGATCATGGCAACATCCTGGCTCATTTCCATGCCGGCTAGACACATTTCAGCAATACCACCGGGAGCTACGGCAAGGAAAGCGCCAATCGGAGAATAGCCGTAAGCTTTTCCGATAATGACGGCTACGACCGCGCTGGTTCCGACCATGAGCAGGGAGCCAACAAGGACATTGGGAACAAGGCGCTTGGTTCGCAGCAGTTTATCCCGGTCAAGCATGGTTCCAATATAGATGCCAATGCTCATTTGGGCAAAAGCCATGACGGCGGGAGGAACAGAAGGAATCGGACCCCAGAGTGTGGCATAAAAAGCGGTAAAGAGGATGGGCCCTAAAAGGTTCCCCGTGGGCAGATGGACCTTGCGGGCAAAAAGCTGCCCCATTACGGCAAGGGGAAAAACGATGAGCCAGCCCGGGTGAAAGAGCTTCATCCCGTCTGTGACAAGGCCTGCCAAAAGGTTCGGCGCGGCGGTCTTGGTCAGGATCCCGCCAAATAGGTTGATGGCAAGGAAAGGAACGCTCACTTCAACGACGAAAAGGCGCAGGCATTGGGAAACGACGACGACGTTTTCGTCGGCATCATGGTATTCTTCCATAAGGAGCGTCATCTGCGTCAAGCCGCCAGGCAGGCAGCCCATGACACTGCTCAGCAGATTGGCAAAGGTGTGGCGGGCCATGTAGATGGCAACACAGACGGAAACAAAAAGCGTGCTGAGAGAGGCCCCCAGGACGCCGGGCAGTTCTGCGCCCATGCGCATGATGGTGCCTGATGTGCAGTGGGCCCCAATGCCGTACCCCGCTATGCCCAGCATGGCGTTGCGAAGGGAGAGGGACCCAGAAAATGTTGGTCTATAAAAGGTTTTACAGCAAAAGGCAGCAAGAATCCCGCCCAGCATGTAGGGGATTGGGATCTCAAGTTGGCGGAGCAGGAACCCGATGAGTGCAGTCGCAATAAAAACAAGATAGTTAAGCATAAGGCATCTCCTTTTCTGCGGCATCCTGCCCCTCAGGCTGCCGAATCATTCCTTTCCCTTATTGTACCGGAAAGTCAGGGGATGGGCAAATGGGGATTGGGAGCGATGCTGAACGTGTTGGGAGCGGTGAGGGACAAAGAACGGGGAATCTTGCCTGATGCCTCGAAGAGGGGACGAAAGGGGAACTTTCTTTATTTTTGTTGTTTTACCAACAGAATCACCTGACCGTTTTCCCTATACTACAAGTAACGAAAGGAGGACCCGACTATGAAAGCCGTTCATACGCCTTTTTCCATTGTAAAAGAAAATGCTTATGTCCCAGGCTGCACGGTTTCGCAGCAGCTTCTTATGGGACCTTCAGCTGCCTTTCACGCGTTTTCCCTTGCGCCCCGTACGGATATCAGTCCAGAGACCTATGCCTATCCTAAGCTCCTGACGGTACTTGATGGGGCCATGACGGTCCAAGCGGGCCGCACCGCGTTTTTCCTTTCCCAAGGGAATAGTCTCATTGTTCCTCTTGGTGTTGCTTTTGGCGTCCACACAGAAGGCGGTGCGATTTATACCGAACTATCGACAAAGGAGGATCTCATCATGAATCTTGAGGCTGGTCAATTATTTGTATTCAAGGACCTTGTCCCGACAGAAGCGAGAAAGATTGTCAATCGTGACGTTGTTTCGTCGCCCCATATGAAACTGGCTCTCATGGGCTTTGGTGAAGGGACGGGCCTTACGGAACACGCGGCTCCCGGAAAGGCCCTTGTCATGGCCCTTGAAGGGAAAGCTGTCATCACCTATGAAGGAACGGACCATCTCATTTCTGCTGGTGAAAGCTTCGTTTTTGATAAAGGCGGCCGTCATGCGGTTACGGCACAGGGCCCTTTCAAGATGGCGCTGTTATTGGTGCTTGATTGAGAAAGCCTTTCGCCTTGCAGTGAGGAGGCGGTGCCGCTGTCATGAGCATGACCGGCATAGGCGGCTCGCTCATGACGGGAAACTCGTCCTGTGTGGGTTTCTTCAAAATGCAAAACACGGCCCAAGGAGTGCATGAATCGCGCTCCTTGGGCCGTGTTTTGCATTTTTTTATGGATTCGGTCTGGCGTGGCCGAGGGGCAGCCTTATTCCGCTTGCTCTGCGTCCCTGCCTTCTACCTGGGTCACAAGTTCCCTTAGTTTTTCGAGCCGCTTTCGTGTCACAGGGTGATCGGACCATAGGCGGCCAAAAAATCCGGAGTCGTCAGCACCGCCGCCCGATATGTCAAAGAGGGCGTTATGGAGCTCGACGCCGTAGCCGATTTCAAAGGCGTACCTGTCGGCGGCATATTCGTCCTGCCTTGCTTTGACAAGCCGGAGCAGGTGGAGCGGGAAATTCATGGTAAAGCTCAAGGCCTGGATCCACAAGTTGCAGAAAAAGACCATGAGGGAAATGAGTAGGCCCAAGATGGGGATGATGAGAAAGATGCGGAGCATAAAGACGATGGCCCGGTAGATGCCACTGACGAAGGTAATGGGAAGATTCATGCCGTAGCTTAAGAGCAGCCACTGCGTATGGTGATAATGGAGGTGACCCAATTCATGGGCGAGGACACCGCTCACCTCGTCCATGGGAAGCTGGTCAAGAAGCCCCTTAAAGACGACGATATGATGGTCGCCAAAAGCATAGGCGTTGAGCTCTGCCGTGTCTTGGATATAGAGCGTAAAGTCACTGCGCCGAAGGCCCGCTTTTTGGAGCACTGGGTCAAGGCAGGCTTCGATGTAGGCAAGATCATCGCCTTTGGCTCTGCGCGCGCCGTTTACATGGAGAAGGATGGACTGGAAAAAGGAAAAACGGCTCAAAAGGGCAGGAATGATGAGGCAGAGGGCAAGAAGCAAGGTCACATCCTGACTGGTGAGGCCACCTGTGTGCAGGGGGCGGAACCATGTGGAGGGCGTAAAAATGACAAGAGCCTGGATAATGAAATATAGATGCACGACGAGCATGACGTAGTCGATGGCAAACTGGATCAGGAAGAGGAGAAAACTGATCATGAAGGAACCCACTCCTATCGTGATGGATTTTTCCCATTATAGCATAGAAAGAGGGACCTTTTATCCTCTCGGAACCATTTTGCTTTTCTTTCGGGAATGTTCGTTTTAAAAAGACAAAATTAAGCTATGTTGTTAGCAAGTTTACAAAATACTATCGGATAGAGAAAATATAAAATATTTTGTTGACACATTTCAATTCTGTGGTATACTTGCGTCAATACAATTTTTACAAGCAAAAGGTAATGATCAGGAATAGCATGAACGATGAAGCTAAGAGAGCTGCCGGGTGATGCGAGGCAGTGCGGATAGGGCATGCTTCTCACCTGTAAACCCCTTATCTGAAGGGCCGCGTCCCCTAGGGTAAGGCGCTATGGATGCGTTATAAGGCCAAGAGTACAATGGTAGGGTGGTACCGCGAACCAACGCCCCTGCTGGAGAAGATCCAGCAGGGGTTATTTTTATGTTGCAACTATGGATACAGTATACAGCGGCCTTGCCAGTGTGGAACAAGGAGGAAAACGATGAAAACGAGGAAGATGATGAAAGTGATGACGGCAGCCTGTCTGGCGGTCCTGATGACAGCCTTTGCGGGGTGCGGCAAAAAGGAAGCAGCCACAAGCGGTCAAGGCGGCAAGATCGAGTACAAGCTTGCCTATCATCTGCCAGCGGACCATCCCCTGGCAAAGGGTGTCGAATCCTTTATCCAGAAGGTGAAGGAAAAGACCCATGGCGAGGTGACGATTACGGCCTATCCGGCAGGGCAGCTCTATAACGACAAGAGCATGAACGATGCCATCATGACAGGCGGTGTCGATATGGGCCTTAATACGGTGGGGCGCTGGGCGACGGTGGTGCCTGCTATGGAAGTCTTTGATGTGCCCTTTGTATTCCCTAGCTACGAAAAAATCGATCAGGCCATCGATGGAGGCATGGGCAGGACCCTTGCTGATGAACTGGCGAAAAAGCATGTCAAGGTCGTCTATTGGGCGGACTACGGTTTTGTCCAGTTTGCCAATAACAAGAAGCCTATCCAAAAGCCTCAAGATTTTGAGGGCCTGAAGATCCGTGGTTACAGCGAAATTGCGTCGGAAACCATCAAGGCCCTCGGCGCATCGCCCGTGACCATGGGTTCTGCAGAAGTCTATATGGCTATGCAGCGCGGCACCATTGATGGACAAAGTTCCGGCACGAGCGCCATGCGGGACCGCAAAATCTACGAAGTGGCCAAGTATCTCACCGTGACGAACCATGCATCGCCGGAATTCATTCTCGCCATGAACGACCGCTCCTTTGCCAAGATGAGTAAGGAGCAGCAGGAGGCCTTTATGGAAGCGGCGAAGGAAGTGCAAGAAGAGACCCGAAAAAATGCGAAGGCCATGGATGAAAAGGGCCTGGCGGATCTCAAGGCCAAAGGCATGGAAATCTACGTAGTCCCTGAAGATGAACTGATTGCTTGGCGCAAGGCGACAAAGTCCGTTTGGGATACGTTCCTGAATCATACGGGTTCGATTGGCAAAACGGTCCTTGATATGGCCGTAAAAGTCTAAGGAAGGGAGGGGCGAAGTCCATGCAATCTATATTTGCTGTCTATAACAGGATCCTTGAAAAAGTGACAAATTTTACGGCCGTCCTTGCGGGCATCCTGCTCTTTGTCCCTGTTTTCTCGATTTTTTATGAAGTCGTATCTCGCGGGCTTTTCAATGAACCGACGGAATGGGCCACGGAGCTATCTACCTACTGCATCCTCATGGCGGGATTTTTAGGCATGGGGGAAGCTATGGCCCGGGGTCGCCATATCCATGTTGATATGATGATTTCCCATTTGCCTCAAAAGACAAATGAAGTCCTGCGCATGGCCGTCTCTATCATCTGCATGATTTTTACAGTCATTTTCTGCTATACATCGGCCCAAATGGTCTATACATCCTATGACCTTGACATGGTGGCGGCAAGTACGCTGCGCATGCCCTTGTGGATTCCCCAGCTGTCCATGCCCATTGGGATCGGGGTCCTGTTCCTGCAGTTTGTCCGCCTCTTTGGCGAATCCGTTCTGGCCTACCGTAACGAGAAAGGAGGAAAGGCCGCATGATTGTCATCTTTACCTTTGCCTTACTGGTGCTTCTTGCCATTGGCGTTCCTGTGGCCTTTTCCTTGGGTGCGTCGGGTCTTTTGGGCATGGTGCTTTTTATGCCCGGTGACGGCGCCCTGGAGCAAATTCCCATCCTGGCCTATAAGGCTCTCGATGATTTTGTCCTCTGCGCCGTGCCGCTTTACATCCTCATGAGCGCCATTTTGCTCAAGGGAAAGGTCGGGGAAGACCTTTTTGACCTGGGCAATAAGTGGCTGCGGCATCTGCCCGGCGGCCTTGGCATTGCGACGATTGTCGCCTGCGGCATCTTTGCCGCGATTACAGGTTCCAGTGTGGCCTGCGCGGTCACAGTCGGAGCCATTGCCATTCCGGAAATGCTGAAACGGGGCTATGACCGGTCCGTTGTACTGGGCGCCGTGGCCGGCGGCGGAACGCTGGGTATCCTCATTCCGCCGTCCATTCCCATGATCCTTTATGGGTCCATTACGGGTGAATCCATTGGCCAGCTTTTTATGAGTGGTGTCCTTCCCGGCGTGCTCATGACGGTCTTTTTCATTTTTATCGTCGTCTACCGCTCCCGTCATTTAAAGCTTGAAAAAAAGGCGCCCCTTTCCGAACGCTTTGCTGCCCTGAAAGGGTCCATTTGGGGACTGCTCCTTCCTGTCATCGTTGTGGGCGGCATCTATACGGGGGCCTTTACGCCGACGGAAGCAGCCGCTGTCGGTACGGTCTATGCCCTTTTCATCACCTTTGTGATTTACCGAACCCTTTCCGTAAAGGACCTGCCGGGCATTCTCATGGAGACGGTGGGAACGTCGGCCATGATCTTTGCCATCATGATCGGTGCGTCCCTCATTGGCTTTGTTCTCACCATTTTGCAGGTGCCCCAGGCCCTTACGATGATGGTTGCCGAAGTGGAAGTGAGCCGCTGGGTCTTTTTCATTCTGATCAATCTGCTCCTGCTCTTTTTGGGCTGCATCCTTGAAACCGTCTCCATTATCTTTATCACGGTGCCCATCTTATACCCCATCATCAAACAGTTGGGTTTTGATCCCATTTGGTTCAATGTCGTGATGCAGATCAACATGGAAATGGCCCTTATCACGCCGCCCGTAGGCATGAATCTTTTTGTCCTCAAAGGCGTCAGTCCCGAGAGCCGCATGGAAGACATCATCCGCGGCGTCATTCCCTATATCGGTGCCATGGCGGTAGAAATCCTCTTCCTCTGCTTTGTTCCAGAACTTGCTACGTGGCTTCCAAGTGTCGTTAAATAATAGGCGCTGCCTTTTCTTCCGTGATATAATAAGAGGGAAAGAACAAGCACTCACAGAGGGGAGAGATGGTCATGCTGTCATTTGAAAAGGAACGGAACCGCAAAGTAGCGGAAAAAGTGATCAAGGGACTCCAAAGCCGCAATATGGAAGGCTATTTTGTAGAAACAAAGGACGAAGCCCTAGGCCTTGCTTTGGACTTGATTCCCAAAGGTTCAAGCGTCAGCTGGGGCGGGACCTATTCCATTGAGGAAATCGGACTCAAGGAAGCCCTGATCCAGGGGCAGTACACGGTTTATAACCGGGATACGAAAAAGACGCCCGAAGAAAAGCGGGAGATGATGCTGAAAGCCCACAGCTGCGATACCTTTCTATCAAGTACGAATGCCATTACGGAAGATGGCGTCCTTGTGAACCTTGACGGGAATTCGAACCGCGTTTCCTGCATTGCCTACGGTCCGAAGCAGGTCCTTATGATTGTCGGTATGAACAAGGTGACAAAGGATGTGGAACATGCTGTCTATCGGGTCAGGAACGTTGCGGCCCCAATCAATGCCCAGCGCTTCCCAAATGGAAAGACTCCGTGCAAGGTGAATGGAGCCTGTGCCGACTGCAAGTCGCCTGATACCATTTGCTGCAATCTCCTTGTGACGCGCTTTTCCCAGGAAAAAGGCCGGATCAAGGTAATCTTGGTGAATGAGGCGCTTGGGTTTTAGGGCGGAGCATACATCGCTCCGATTCTCCATAAGGGTGTGCCCCCATTGTTTGCTTCCTGATCTTAACGAGGTAATGGAGGATGACGATACGTCATCTGAACCGAATTCGCAAAAAGCACTTGGAAGAAAAGACCGGAACGTCGGGCAAGAACCGCCCTCCTCATCCACCACCCACGCCCGCAAGCAAGCCTTTTTGGTGGATACCCCGTCTTGGTAAGGCGGAACGGCTTTCGCCGTTTCCAAGGCGAAAAAACGAAGGGAAAAACGCAGAGCCAAAAGACCATAACGCAAAAGATTGTAAGGCAAAAGAACACAAGGTAAGCCCAAAACCGAACGTAGAGATAGGTTCGGTTTTGGGCTCTTATCTTATATTCGGTTTTTGTAAGAAGCGGGTCTTTTTGAAACGTAGGAAGCACAATGGCAGTTGCTGGAACGTCCTTCGACCGGTCTTTTCCCTTAGAACTCGATGCGCAGCATCGATCCGCCTTTGCCAAGGCGGGGGACCGAAACGGCCAGCCTTACGTATTTAAAATTAAAGGCTGGCCGTTTTGGTGGTGGATGAGGAATGCCAGTGAGGTATCCCTGCGAGCGGTTAGCGAGGCAGATTCGCCCGGAGTTTCGAAGGACGCTTTTAAAGCGATAGCGGAAGTCTGAGAAACATGTCCCTGGGCGAATTAAGTTTGGACCCGTCCCCCGTTAGGGGGCGGTTTGGGTCCGGCGTCACATGTGCCAATGAGTGCCTTAAAAGACCATAGCGCACGGCGCCAAACCACCCTCCTCATCCACAACCCACGCCCGCAAGCAAGCCTTTTCGGTAGATACCTCGCCTTGGTAAGGCGGAACGGCTTTCGCCGTTTCCAAGGCGAAAAAACGAAGGGAAAAACGCAGAGCCAAAAGATCATAACGCAAAAGATTGTAAGGCAAAAACACGGAGGCAAAAGATTGTAAGAGAGCGGATCATCTTTTCAATATCTTGTTGTGTGGCAGCCGATCCCCTTCTTTTTCTTCGCAATTTCCCCTGAAATAATGTACAATGGTACTGACCATTGTCGTTTAAAGGAGCCAGTCATCATGACCATCCCGCCCTGTTTTTCTTTCTTGAAAAAAAATTCGCGTTTTCCCTGGCCCCTGCGCCAAGGAGCGCTCCTTTTTGCTTTTACGGCCTTTGTCATCCTACCCGGCACGGCAGAACCTAAAAAGGAGCTGCCGCCGCTCCTCAAGGTTCACGAGGCGGAAATCGCCATTGGCTTGTTGCAAAGGGAAGACCTTCCCCTGCACGATTCTTATGCACTGCAGCAGAAACTTCCTGCAAGGATTGCCGTCGTAACACAGGAAAGACCGGTACCGCCAAAGGAAGAGCCGCCGCAAAAGACGGTTACGGTCCTTACCATTTCCGCAGCAGGGGACTGCACCCTTGGAACGGATGAGTCCTTTGGCTATGAGGGGACGTTTCCCGCTTCCTATGACGCGGCCAATGGGGATGCATCGGTCTTTTTGAAGGGCGTAGCGTCAATCTTTGCCCATGATGATCTCACCCTTGTCAATATGGAGGGAGCCCTGACAGAAAGTACGGACCGGCAGGACAAGACCTTTGCTTTTAAAGGAAAGGCCGACTATGTGCGGGTTCTTACGGAAGGCAGCGTCGAAGCAGCGACCCTTGCCAATAATCACAGCTATGACTATGGGAATGAAGGCTATTGGGATACGTTCGGCACCTTAGGAAAGGCTGGCGTCATGCCATTTGGCTACGAAGAAAGCCCCGTCATGCTCATCAAGGGCATTCCCGTTGGCCTGATTGGTATCAACGACCTTACGGGCGGCGCGGAGACACAGCTCATTGCGGAACTGGAAAAAGTGAAGCGAAAGGGCGCCCGTCTCATCATCTGCTATTTCCACTGGGGAACGGAGCTTGAGCCCTATGCCGACGAGAACCAGCGCGATCTTGCCCATCTTGCCATCGACCACGGCGCTCATTTGGTTCTGGGTGCCCATCCCCACATTGTGCAGGGAACGGAGACCTATAAAGGGCGGCGCATCATCTACAGTCTGGGAAATTTCTGCTTCGGCGGCAACAGCAATCCCCGTGACAAAGATGCCCTCATTTACCAGGAACGCTTTGCCTTTGAAGATGGGTACCTTCATGGTTCTGATGGCGGCACGCTCATTGCCTGCCGCATTTCCTCGACACCTTATTATAATGACTATCGGCCTGTTCTTTATGAGGGGGCCGAAAAGGAACGGGTCCTTCAAAAGATTGCGGACCGGTCCTAACGAAAAAGAAATGAAGTGATTGTATGGCACAAAGCCGCACTAAGGATATGACCCAAGGGCCCATCCTGCCTCTTATTGTAAAATTCAGTCTGCCTCTTCTCATGGGGAACCTCTTCCAACAGACCTATAATCTTGTCGATACGGCCATTGTGGGACAAACCTTGGGGGCTAAGGCCCTTGCCGCCGTAGGCTCGTCGACAAGCATCCAGTTCCTCGTCATGGGTTTTTGCATCGGCATGAGTCTGGGCTTTTCCATCCCTGTGGGACAGCGCTTTGGCGCCAAGGATTACAGCGGCATGCACCGCTATGAATATGCAGGAGGAATCCTTGCCGCCTTATTTGCCGCCCTTGTGACCCTCTTGACGACGGTTTTCTGCAATCACATCCTCCATCTCCTGCAGGTGCCGGAAGAAATCTTTCATGATGCATGGGTCTATCTCATCATCATCTTCTGTGAGATTCCCTTTACGGTCATGTATAATTACCTTGCTGGACTCATGCGGGCCATTGGCGACTCCAAGACGCCTTTTATCTATCTTGCCGTGGCGTCGATCCTTAATATTGGGCTGGACTTTCTTTTTATCGTCAATGTTGGGATGGGGGTTGCCGGAGCGGCTTTGGCCACGGTCCTTTCTCAGGCCCTTTCGGCGCTCCTTTGCCTTTATGCGGTGGCGCGCCGTTACGATGTCCTTCATATCGAAGAAGAGGCCCGTCACTACGATTTCCTTGAAGGAAGAGACCTCATGGGCATCGGTATTCCCATGGGGCTGCAGTACTCCATTACGGCCATTGGCTCCATGGTCATGCAGAGCGCCAATAATTCCCTGGGAACGCAGTTTGTATCGGCCTTTACGGCAGGAACAAAGATCAAGCTCTTTCTTCTCGCACCTTTTGATGCCTTTGCCACGGCTGTTTCCACTTTTGTGGCCCAAAACTTCGGTGCCCGCCAGACGGACCGCATCCGCAAGGGCATTTACAAGGGCACCATCGTCAGCGTCCTTTACGGTGCGATTTTTGGCCTTTTTGCCATGATTTTGTGGGGCCGGGACCTGTGCCTGCTCTTTCTTGACGCGGCAAATACCGTCGAACTGGACCTTGCCGCCCTTTACCTGCGCCGCATGGGGTACTGTCTGTGGGTGCTGGGGATCTTGAATGTGTGCCGCATGAGCATCCAAGGCCTGGGCAATGCCCGCAAGGCCATGATGAGCGGGGTCCTTGAGATGATTGCCCGCACCGTCGTGTCCGTCCTTTTTGTTGGCTCCTTTGGCTATGATGCCATTACTTGGGCTGACCAGGCGGCGTGGTTTGCAGCGACTTTCTTTGTTGTGCCTATGGTCATCTATTCCATCCGCAATGTAGAGCAGCATTTTAAGGGGGCCCTGTCATGAGTGAAAAAACCATCCTTGTGAGTGCCTGTCTTTTGGGAACGCCCTGTCGCTATGACGGGAAAAGTAAGCCCCACCGGTTGGTCCAGGCCTTTTTGAAAGCCTCTCATGCCCGCGTCATTCCCATCTGTCCAGAAGTGATGGGCGGACTGTTGACGCCGCGCCCGCCGGCAGAAATCCAGCCTGATGGCCGCGTCAGGACCCAAAGCGGTCTTGATGTGACGGACGCTTATGATCAAGGGGCTGAAAAAGTCCTGCACCTTGCGCAAAAAGAGGGCGCCGATCTTGTTATCCTCCAGGCAAAAAGTCCCAGCTGCGGCGTTTCATCCCGCTACGATGGCTCCTTTACGAAAACCCTTGTAAAGGAGCCTGGCATTACGGCGCGCCTCTTAAAGGCCCATGGCCTCCAGCTTTTGGAGCCGCAGGATCTTGAAGGAAAGAATCTTTTTTGAAAGGAGAAAATATGATGACCAACTATTGTGCTCACTGTGGCCGCATTCTTCCCGAAAACGCCGCGTTCTGCCCAGCGTGCGGAACACCTGTGATAGAGGCCGCCTCCAATCATCAGGAACCAAAGGAGCCAGAAACGTTTTTTGAGCGTTTCAAAGCCGACTATTGGGGAACAAAAGGACGGCTCTGCCGCAAGGCCTATCTCCTGCGCAGCCTTTCTGTTTTTGCTTTATCATTTCTTTTCGTAGCCCTTTATATGGCCGGGCAGTTTTATTTTGCCAAGACGCTGCAGGAAGCGAGCGGGCCTCTTTTTATTGTCCTTTTCATGATGGTAAACAGCCTCGTGATGATGGCTCTTTTCATCATGCCCCAGATGATCCTTCTCATGCTTGCCATTCGCCGTGCCCATGATTTAGGAAAATCAGGGGAGATCGTGGCGTTTATATGGGTTCCCTTTTATGGCCTTTATGTTGCCTTTATGCTTTGCGCCGAAAAGGGAACGGAAGGGGAGAACCGCTATGGACCGGATCCCCTTGCCGAAGAGGGCGTGCATTCGTGAAAAAACGGCTCTTGATCCTTTTTAGCTGCGCCCTGTTGCTGCCGAGCGCCTGCGGTTTTTCCGCACCGGGAAAAAAGGCGGAACGGCCGGCCATCATCCAAAAGTACGTGGCTCAATCACCCAAACGCAACACACTCATGAAAGCTTACAGCAAGCTTCACTATGGCCGGGAAATGACGGACATCAAACCCCGCGCCGTTGTCGTCCACTGGACGGCCAATGATTCCCAAGAGGGAACATACCAATTTTTTTACGCCGAGGAAAATCCAAGGCTTTCCTATGGCACGCTCAATGTGGGGGCCCAGTTTCTTGTGGGCCGGGATGGGGCCATTTGGCAGCTCATGCCGGAAACGGCCCTTGCCCGCCATGCCATTGGGCTCAATTGGTGCGCCATCGGCATTGAAAACGTGGGCGGCGCCAGGGGTAAAGAAGACCTTACGGAGGCCCAACTTAGGGCCAATATTGCTCTCATTTCCTATTTGAAGGATAAGTACCCGACCCTTACGACGGTCCTTGGTCATTATGAGCAGGATAAGGCGAAACAGACGGACCTTTGGCGCGAAGACGTGCCGAACTATTACCATGGAAAGATTGATCCCGGGCCTACCTTTATGAAGGGCTTGCGGGAGGCGCTTACAAAGAAAGGACTGAAATTTTTATGATGGATATGATGAAAAAAGGCGCGGCCCTTATGGGGGCGGCGCTCCTTACAGTCACCCTGTGGAGCACGCCTGTTATGGCGGCGGTAAATGTGCCGGCAAACCTTGCAGCTGTGTCAAAGACCGTCAAAGGTGCCGCACCCTACGGCGTCTATTTCTCCGACCTTAAAACGGGAAAGGGATATTACCGCAACAGCGTACAGACACCGGCAGCCAGTATGATCAAGGTCTTCATCCTTGCTGCCGCCTATGAGGATATTAGGGACGGGAAACTGAGCCTTACAGAGACGTTTACCCTAACGGATAAAAACGTTGTTGCTGGATCCGGCGTCCTTCAAGGAATGCCCAAGGGTACGACGGTCACGGTAAAAAAAGCCCTGGATGAAATGATCATCCACAGTGACAATACGGCGACAAACCTCATGATTGACCGCTTGGGCATGGACCGCGTCAACCGCTACCTTAAGGAGCACGGCTATAAGGATACGACGCTCCGCCGCAAGATGATGGATTTTGATGCCGCGAAAAAAGGCGCCGAAAACATGACCACCGTAAGGGACGTGGGGCTTCTTTTTAAGCGTCTTTATCAGGGAAAATGCGTAAGTAAGGACCTTGATGCCCAAATGCTTGCCATCTATAAGGCCCAGGTCGATACGGATATGCTTCCCGATAAGCTCCCCAAAGGCACGGTCGTAGCCCACAAGACGGGCGAGGTGCGCGACCTGCGCCACGATGGGGGCATCGTCTATACGGCAAAAGGCGACTATGTCCTCGTTGTATTTACGCGGGATTATACGCCGTATGCGTCGGTGGCGGATTTGTCGCGCCGGGTTTATGATGGGTATGTGAAGTGAGTTTTTTGCTCAGCCCAAAAATCGGGCGGATTTAATGAAGTACGTGAGACCATTGCTTGAAAAAGATTTTGTGGAAACAATGGCCTCATGGCCTATCGTACGATGGACCGTCCCACGTTTGGGGATCGCCTACGCCTGGGCGTCCTTTTTATTTTTACTCGGCGCAGAAATCGCGCCGATTCAATGCAGTTACTTGCCATCCTTGCTTGAGAAATGATTCTTTTGAGAGCAAGGAAGGCATGGCGATTCGCAAGAGATTACGTACCACAATTTCATGTTAAAGTCGCCCGAAAAAATGGAGCCCTTGGGCGAGCCACTTCTTGGAATTTTTTCGGTTTTTTAGAGGAAACATGATTCGCCTGAAGCTCATATCGGCCCATCTGCGTTGTCAAAAAGACGCAGACTTCCTAGCAGCACAAAAATGCGTGTGCGGCTTCGTCAGCCTGCAGCTTTTTTCCTAGCATCTGAACCAATCTGAGCCCCATTTGAATCATGTAAATAGAAGAAAGACCAGAACGCCGGCACCAAACTGCTCCTCCTCATCCACCATCCACGCTCGCAAGCAAGCCTTTTCGGTGGATACCCCCGCTTTGGTAAGGCGGAACGGCATTCGCCGTTTCCAAGGCGAAAACACGAGGGGAAAAACACAGAGGCAAAAGATTGAAACGCAAAAGATTGTAAGGCAAAAATCGTAAGAAAAGCCCAAAACCAAATTCAGACGCAGGTTTGGTTTTGGGCTCTTGGTTTTTATTTAGCTTTTGTAAGAGGATAATCCTTGGGTTGGCTGATCGTTACACGGCTCGATATCGATTCTTCCCCTTCACCGTTTCACGAACCACCTTCCCCCGCAGGCGAAGGTAGTCCAGGTGGGCGACAGTTTCGCCGACGGCAAAGAATTTTTGGGCGAGGGGAAATTCTTCCCAGTTGCGGGATCGGATCTTCCACTGCATGCGGCCTGCAATTTCATAAGGCGTCAGCCCCGGCTTTTCGGTTACGATACGGAGCGCTTCGGCAATGCGGCGCTCATGGTGTTCCCGAAGGGCTTTTACGCGTTCTTTTATGGTGCCCATGACGCGGCGATGGCTTGGAAAGGGATGGGGCGCTTCAAGGTTCTCCACTTTTCCCAAACTCTCGAGATAGGCACCTAAGGAGTCCGCCACATTTTCCCAGTCGCAAATATTAGGGGAAATGGTAAAGAGGATGTGGTCTCCGGAAAAAAGCCAGCCTTCCGTCGGCGCGTAAAGGCAGAAATGTCCTGGTGTATGGCCTGGCGTCCAAATCGCCTCAAGGTCCACACCGCCATAATGCAGTTTGTCGCCGTCTTCAAGATATGTGTAGCCGTCAAAGGGTTCCGGTCCTTTCGTTTGGGCAGGATTGACGCGGCGCAGTCCATCTGTTTCTTCTTTCGTAAAGCCATTTTGGACGCATTTTTCGTAGCGCTTGTCCCAGAAGGCCGGATCCTTGAGATTGCGCATGATAGTGCCGTCAATGCGACTGATGTAAATCTTGCAGCCCTCACGGTGCAGGAACGTCGACTGACCCGTATGGTCATTGTGGACGTGGGTCAAAAAGATATCCGTCCGCGTAAGGTACACGCCGATAGCGTCCAGTTCTTCCACCATGGCCTTTCGACATGTTTCTTCATTGAACCCCGTATCGATGAGAAGGTTGCGCTCTCCTGTAATGAGGTAGCTATTGAGAGCCTTAAGGGGGTTCCCCACGAGAGGGATTTCCAGGCGCCACAGGTTGTTAGCAAGTTGTTCTGCCATGAGAGGGTCCTCCCTTAGTTCATGAGGGGATCCGGGCCAAAGCGGTTGTCGCCAGCCGTTCCCTTTTTGCAAAAGAGCAGGAAAAGAAAGTACAGATTGATGAATGGAATCATGAGCAGGAAAAGGCTCCCCCACGACCGGTCAAGGTCATGGAAGCGCCGCAGGGCAAGGCCCAGCTGAAGGACTGACAAAAAGGCGTCGATGATCCGGGCTGCAAGTTCGCCCATGGTAAAGGAAAAACCTGCATCCATGACGGCCATGTGAAGCAGCTCTTCACTGCTTGGATTGTCTGGCTGGAATAGCCTAAAGAAAAAGGCCAAAAGGACCTGAAGGCCTGCCAGGATGAGGGTACGTTGAAAATAGCGTTTTCTGTTGAGGCGTCCCCGAAAACCTAGGAACTTATCCTGAAGCGCGGCATCATGCCACGGTTCGTATTGGGGGCCTGCCGCAAAAGGCGTCTTTGCTTCCTCGGTCGATGCACCGCAGGCGTCACAAAATTTAGCACCGTCGGGCAGGAGATGCCCGCAGTGTTTGCAGAATTGAGTCATCATTGCTCCTTTGGGCCTTATTGGCCTCACCCCCGTGTGCCTTTCAGCATCTTTTGGGGAATATCCTAGAAAAAGAATCATTTTGTAAATCATACCCGAAACGGGGACTTTATGCAAGCAAAGAAGGCGTCAAGGAAAACTCCTTGAACGCCCTCGTACAAAAGCTTACAAATTCGATTCCGTGAGGAAAAGCAAGGTCGCTGTCATTGGTAAAAGCGGGCTTTGTGCCATGAGCCTCGCCGATGCCGAAAGGCGACCAATGAAGCGATCCTCATCGTGACGTGTCACGGCATGTTGTACAACTGGTCCATGTTGCTGCGGAAAGGGCACTCCGTCAAGAGATAAGGCCTCACACGCAGCGGGACTTCCCAAAAGCAGGGCCCCTGCTGAAAATACTGTCAGTACCACCTGTTTCGTCTTATTTCCCATCATCATCAACTCCCGACCTATCCTTGCTACCGATGTGGTTCATCGTCTGCTTTTCTATGGGGACTTGACCCCGTGCTACAAGATTAATGTAACATTTTAAGATGATAAAAACAAGTCGAATAGCCTTTTTGTAATAATTTTTAATCAATGGGATAAAATCAAGAAATTTTAGTGATAGGCGGGAGGCTGTCAAGCAATCTATTGGGGAAGGCCCGAATGGCTGTTTCGAGCAAAAAATCAGAGCGGAAAAGACCGTAACGCTGGATCCAAACTGCCCTATGGGAGGGGCAAATGGTCACTGCTATTTGTAAGGAAACGGTGCTGCCTATTATTTAGTCAGTGCAATTTGTGCACCGAATAAATAATCAACACTCCACTCCATCTGTCATTCTCTCATCGACTCCTATTTCTACGCTTGCCTTAATGGCAAGGGTTAACCCTTCCACAATCATCTCTAGACTCATACTGGGTTCGTTTTTTAGGCGGGCGGCCTGCTTCGGAAGGTACGGCACATGGATAAAGCCGCCGCGGCGCCCTTTGCCTTCTTTTTTCATGAAATCCATGAGCCCATAAAAGACATGGTTACAGACAAAGGTTCCAGCCGAGTTTGATACCTGAGCAGGGATTCCCGCTGCCATAAGCCGCATTACGATGCGCTTGATGGGAAGAGTTGAAAAATAAGCTGCCGGGCCGTCCGGCACAATCATTTCGTCAATGGGCTGGTTGCCTTTATTGTCCGGAATGCGGAAGTCGTCGCAATTGATGGCAACTCGTTCAGGGGTAATGGCCATACGTCCCCCCGCCTGTCCAACGGCGATCATGAGCTGGGGATCAAACCGCCCGATGCCGCGCTTGATGGCCGAAAGCGCCTCATAACGGACTGTAGGGATCATAAGGGCATGCACGGGATGCTGTCCGTCAATCACTTTTCCATCAAGGCGTTTTACGGCTTCCCAAGCTGGGTTGATGGGTTCGCCGTCAAAAGGATCGAAGCCGGTCACTAAAATCTCCATAGTTTCTCCTTCCAATGCTAAGATGCGTAAAAAAACTTATTTTATGGCTGATAACGTCTACTGTGCCAATCATATCTATAACGTGAACAAAATTTGCAAAAGCAAATCCGGTTCAGATGGGTCCAATTGCGAGGAGCTTCCGCCTCCACTGACGACGCAAGTCAGTTGTCTAGTGCAGTTATTTATAGTCTTCGTGGTTTCCCATTTACCTTTCGGCATGCCTCCATTGCATCCACAAAACACGGAAGTAAGCAATGGAAGCATGCTCTTGGGGAGATTGGCGTGATTCTTGCTTCGACCCGATTAATAACACTCCGTCACTTCCCACGCCCCCTGATCGGTATGGAGCAGTTCCTCTGCTTTTTCACTGAGGGGGCTGCCGAGAAATTCCGCATAGAGGGCTTCGATTTGAGGATTGCGATGACTGAGGCGCAGGGCCATTTTTTGGTCAAGGGCATAGAGACTTTGACCGCGCGCTTCGGCTCGCTCTTCATCATCGATGGAAATCGGCTGGCCACCGCCGCCGCTGCAGCCGCCGGGACAGGCCATCACTTCCACGAAGTCATAATGGACTTTTCCTGCTTTGATGGCTTCCAACAGGTGCCGCGCGTTGCCAAGACCGCTTACAACAGCGCAGTGCACGTCGGCACCGCCCAAGGTGTAGGTCCTTTCCCTGAGGGCCGGACCGGTGCGGATGTCGGCAAACAGGTCCGGATCGGGATCTTTTCCTGTGACTTCATAATAGGCTGTCCGCAGGGCTGCTTCCATGACGCCGCCTGTCACACCGAAGATGGTGCCAGCCCCTGTATGGGTTCCCATGGGATCATCGAGGGGTTCTTCCTTGAGCAGGTGGGGATAGATGCGATCCGCGTTCAGCATACGGATAAATTCCCGTGTCGTAAGGACGCAGTCCACGTCCTTACCATGCTGGGTCCGCATCGTGGGAAGGTCGCATTCTGCTTTTTTGGCAAGGCAGGGCATGATGGAAACGAGAAAGAGTTTTTCCGGCTCCGTTCCCAGTTTTTTTGCAAGCCAGGTCTTTGCGATGGCGCCAAACATCTGCTGCGGGGACTTGGAGGTTGACAGGCGGTCTGTCAGTTCCGGGAACTTTCCTTTGAGAAAGCGCACCCAGCCGGGGCAGCAGCTTGTAAATAGGGGGAATTTCTTTGTCTTACCGTTCTTAAATTTCTCGAGAAATTCGTTGGCTTCTTCCATGATGGTAAGGTCGGCCCCAAAGCACGTATCATAAACATAGCGAAAGCCCATACGGCGCAGGGCAGCGGCCAGTTTTCCCATCGGTGCTTCCTGGGGGGAAACTCCGTAGGCTTCACATAGGGCTGTGCGGACCGCCGGCGCGATTTGGACAATGGGAATGAGCTCAGGATTGGCAAGGGCACTGTAGACTTTATCCGTGTCATCCCGTTCCCGAAGGCCTGCCGTAGGGCAGTGGGTGATGCACTGCCCGCAGAGGGTACAGTCCGAGTCCTTGATGACGCGGTTATGGGATACATCGACCGTGGTCCTTGATCCGGTGCCATCAACGTCCCAAATATGGACGGTCTGCATCTTGTCACAGACCTGGATGCAGCGCATACATTTGATGCATTTTTGATAATCTCGGTAGAGAGGGTAGGTTGTGGTCCAGGCTCCTCGCGCGCCTTTAGGCAGTTCCCGTTCGTAGGGAAGGGAAATGATGCCAAGGGAGTTTGCCAGACGCTGGAGTTGGCAGCTGCCGCTTCTTACACAGGTGGCGCACAGACAGTCATGCTGGCTTAAGATGAGCTCCACATTGATGCGGCGTGTTTCCCGGGCCCGCGGCGAATTGGTATGGACGACCATGCCCTCGACAACAGAACTGTTGCAGGCCGTAACCATAGCCGTTTCCCCTTCTACTTCAACGGAACAGACGCGGCAGGCGGCAATTTCGTTGAGCTCCTTGAGGTAGCACAGATGGGGGATGATGATTCCTGCTGATTTGGCTGCTTCAAGGATGGTCGTTCCTTCCGCAACGCGAACGGTTTGATTGTCAATGGTGAGTGTTACCATTCGGTTTGTCTCCCTCCTTTGAAGCTGCCAAAGCCAAAGTGATCACAGCGCAGGCAGCGGCTTGCTTCCTGACGGGCTTCTTCGGCCGTCATACCTTCTACAGGCAGGCTGAAGTCACCGGAACAGTCAGGTCTTCCGTGATACTTGAGATTGATGCGTCCGCAGGGCGGCGTGTTTGTAAAGTGGGCCGGCGGAATCTCGATATCGACCGAAATCTTGTGGTCAAAGCCGAGAAATGCGTCGATATTGGCTGCCGCGACTTTTCCCGCGGCAATGGCTCGGATGACCGTAGCCGGTCCAGAAACAGCGTCGCCGCCGGCAAAGATATTATTGAGGCCTGGTACGGCGCTTGACCGTTCGGCCTTGATGGCACCGTGATCTGTTGCCACGCCAATTTGTTCAAAGGGTTTTGTGACGATGGACTGACCAATGGCAACGATGACGTAGTCGCAGGGAATGCGCGTGAGGTCCGTCGCCGCGTTTCCCGGACGGGGCCGGCCATCGTGACCGTATTTCCCGATGATCTGGGGACGGGTCCATAGGGCTGCCACTTTGCCATCCCCATCCTTTTCGATGTGGTCAGGCGCTTCAAGGGGACGGATTTCACAGCCTTCTGCCATGGCAGCACTGATTTCTTCGGGTAAGGCCGTCATATCTTCGACACGGCGCCGGTAGAGGCAAATGACGCTTGCCGCACCAAGGCGTTTGGCCGTTCTTGTCGCATCCATGGAGACATTGCCGCCTCCGATGACGCAGATGCGTTTATCCGTAAAGTCAGGAATGATGTTTTCTCCAATGCCGCGCAGCATGGAGACGGCACTGATCACATTTTTGGCATCTTCTCCTTCGATGCGCAGCTTTTTGTCGCTGTGGGCACCGATGGCAATGTAAACAGCATCATAATCTTTCTGGATATTTTCGATCCCGACATCCTTTCCAATGGAGATGCCTGTATGGACATCGATACCCGTCCAAAGGATATGACTGATGTCACGGTCAAGGATTTCCGGCGGCAGGCGGTAATCAGGAATGCCATAGCGGAGCATCCCGCCTAGCTGGGGCCGCTGCTCAAAAATGGTACAGGAATGTCCCATGAGGGATAGGTAGTAGGCTGCCGTAAGGCCGCCAGGACCGCCGCCGATGATGGCAACTGTGCGTCCCGTCGGTTTGGCACTTTTGGGCGGTGCCGCGGGTTTTGAATGGTCAATGGCAAAGCGCTTCAACCCGCAGATATTGACGGCATCGTCAACCATGCGGCGCCGGCAGTGGATTTCACAGGGGTGTTCGCAGACATAGCCGCAGACACCAGGAAAGGGATTATCCTTACGAATGAGGGCGACAGCCTCGTCATAGCGCTTTTCCCGGATAAGGGCAATATAGCCCGGGACATCCACATGGGCTGGGCAGACAGAGACGCAGGGAACCGGATGGGTGAGTCCCGTAATGCAGCGGCCGCGGAGAATGTGCTCCTCGTAGTCGTCACGGAAGCCTTTGACTCCTTTAAGGACCATGACGGCAGCCTCGTAGCCAATGGCACAGTCCGCCGAGTCTGCAATGACTTTTGCCGTCCGCTCGATGCGGTCAATGGTTTCAAGTGTGGCCGTGCGGTTCATGACGGATTCAATCAGCGTTGCCAGCTGGCCCAGTCCAATGCGGCAAGGTACGCATTTCCCGCAGGTCTGGGCATGGCAGAGCCGCAGGAAACTGAGCGACATATCAATGGGACACAGACCGGGCGAACTGGCGCTGATGCGCCGCTCTATATCCCGGTAGAGCCCGCGCAGGACCACTTCGGCACTGGATGGGGTCTCAATGGACAGTCTTGTCATAGGATAAACCTCCCTTTTGAGGGGCACGGGGCACCTCCTCATGGATGCATGCAGGGCCTTTTTCCCTCTCTTTGAAAAAAGACAATAAATAATCCGATAATTCGCAAAATAGTACAGCCCCATTATACACCAAAAACGAGAAACCGTTGTATATAAAATCTGGATAGACGATAGAAGCTGTCGAATCTTGTATAGAAAAATGCACAAGGCACTTCAGAAAAAGTACCTTGTGCAGGAAGTGTGGACAAACTCCCCAAGTCTGTCCATCAGTAAAGCCACAGGGCTCCATTTTCCGCTCCGCTGACAATGCCGCGGTAGCGCTTCATAACGCCAAAAGCAGGGTGATTGGGCTTTTGGATTTCCTTTTTGCGCCGCTGGAGTTCTTCATCTGAGATTTCCACTTCGAGAAGATGCTGGTTGAGGTCGATGTGGATCATATCCCCGTTTTTGACGCAGGCAATGGGCCCGTCATCCCAGGCTTCAGGTGAAATGTGTCCGACGCAGGGCCCGCGGGAGGCACCGGAAAAACGGCCGTCCGTGATCATGGCGACAGATTTTTGAAGGCCCATGCCGATGAGCATAGCCGCGGGAATGCTCATTTCCCGCATGCCTGGTCCGCCTTTGGGCCCTTCATAACGGATGACGAGTACGGACCCCGGTTTGATGTCCTTATGGAGAAAGGTTTCCATCACTTCTTCTTCGGAATCAAAAACGACGGCAGGACCGCGGTGAACGAACATGGCAGGGTCGACGCCGCTTTTCTTGACTACGGCACCCTTTGGGGCCAGGTTCCCGTAAAGCACGCTGTAGCAGCCCTTTTCAAATAGGGGATCTGTCAGATCGTGGATCACGTTCCGGTCAATGGGTCCTGTAAAGGCATCAAGGGCCTCGCCTAAGGTGCCGCCCATGGCAAGAGGCACATCCTTGTGAAGGAAGGGTGCAATGGTCTTGAGCGTTCCTAGGGATCCACCGGCTTTGCCGTAGTCAACCATATTGTATTGGGAGGCCGGTTTAAATTTCGCGATGACCGGGACCTGTTCCTGGATCTTATCGAATTCTTCCAAGGTAAGGGGAACCTCGGAGACGGAGGCAATGGCCATGATGTGGAGGGCAAAGTTGCTGGAACCGCCCGTTGCCGACGTGTGGAGGATACCGTTTTCAAGGGATTTTTTGGTAAGGAAAGCGCGGGCTGTGATTTTTTCCCGCGTGAGAGTGACAATCCGTTCTCCCACATCACGGGCCTGTTTTACCTTCTGGGAGACGCAAAAGGGCATTGTCGCCGACCCAAAGGGGGCAAGACCAATAGCTTCCGTAAAGACGGCCATGGTATTTGCCGTGCCGTACATGGAGCAGGTACCGCAGGATGCACAGATATTCTGGCGGAAACGGGAGAAAGTCGTTTCATCGATTTTCCCGGCCCTGTAGGCTCCAATTGACTCCTTGAGGTCCGGTGTAGCATAGGTGATGCCATTTTCCTCATAAGGGAGCATGGATCCTGGAGTCAAAAAGAGGCTCGGCAGGTCAAGGGAAGCGGCTGCCATGAGCATTGCAGGGACAATCTTATCACAGGCACACAAAAAGACGAGACCGTCAAAATTGTGGGCCCGTACCATGGTTTCTATGGAGCCCGCAATGAGGTCGCGCGAAGCCAGTACATACTGCATACCCCTTAGCTGGGCCATGCCGTCGCAGGGAGCGGGGACCGTAAATTCAGCCGGCGCGCCGCCAGCGGCCCAAACGCCTTCTTTAACATATTGGGCCAGCTCCTTTAAGGGTTTGTGCCCGGGATTGACATCGTTCCAGGAATTGACAATGCCGATGATGGGCTTTTTAAGGTCCTTGTCGCGATAGCCCGCGGCGTTCATGAGACCGATATAATAGGCTTCCGCATTGGGATCGATGAGAGTCATAACTGGTTCCTCCTTGTGGTACGGGATTGATTATCTTTAGTGTAGCCGAAAACGGAGCTTACGTAAAACAGAAGGTTCCTACATAGACCACAGGGTAAAACCTGTGATAAAATAAAAAAGGAAAGGGGGGAGGTCCATGCAAACTTCCTATGAAATGTTCCTCCTTGCTGCAAAGACGCTCAATTTTACCAAGGCGGCCAGCCTTGCCCACATTACGCAGCAAAGTTTCAGTGAACATATCAAAAAGCTTGAAAAAGAAGTTGGAACCGTGCTTTTTACGCGGTCTCCCCGCGTTGCACTCACCGAATCGGGCCGCATTTTTTACGAAACCGTACGGCAAATGGATCTTATCGAACGCCGCTGCCTGGTGCACTTAAAGGAGCGGGAAGCCGGAACGCGGGGACATGTGCGTCTTGGCACCAATGCGGCACGGGCCAAATGTTTTCTCCCCGATCTTTTGGAGCGATATCATAAGGCCTATCCCGCCGTTACGGTGGAGACCGTGCTCGGGGATACCAGGGAGCTGGAACCCCTTCTTGAGGAGGGACGCCTTGACGTGCTGCTTGGTGTGGACTGTACGGAGTCGGCGCTGTTTCACCGCATCCCCGTCGGGACGGAGGCACTTTACCTTGTCGGAAATCGAGAGTATGTAAAAGGACATCTCAAAAAAGGACGGGCAGTCACGCTTCAACCGGGGAGTGTGGTGAGTCTTCACGATTTTGAGAATCTCACGATCCTTGGAAAAGAAAAGCGAAGCACTGTTTATTCCCGGGTTACGGAGGTCCTTAAACGGGAAGGCCTCTTTACGGCCCCACTTTTTTCCATCAGTGATGATGAGACCCAATTTGAATTGGCACGGCGTAAATTAGGGGTGACCTTTTGTTCACAGCTGCATTTGACTTCCCTTTTTGACGCAAAGGAAGCCCCCCTTACGCCGCTTTCCGTAAAGGAAATCACGGATACGCTCCGGACGGACCTTGTAACGGCTAAGGCTCCTTACGAGGCTCCTTATCTGACGGCCTTTTTGGAGGAAAGCCGCCGTGTCCTACAGGAAAAATATGCGGAAATCCGGAAATTCATGGCAAAAAAGGGCTGAATTTCTGACAGTTTTAATTCCTATCAAACAGTATGGATTTTTTTTGAAATTTATAGTAAAATGGTATGGCAAGAGTCAGAAAGAATGCTTTTGGAGGAACCACGTCATGAAGATCTCAACAAAAGGTCGGTATGCCCTGCGTCTCATGCTGGATCTTGCCATGAATGGCAAGGAAAACTTTGTTCCCATCCGCAGTGTATCCGAACGCCAGGAAATCTCCGAGAAATATTTGGAGCAAATCATTACTGCCCTCTCCAGAGCCAAACTGGTCAAGAGCGCTCGCGGCGCCCAAGGCGGCTATAAGCTTGTCAAGGCACCGGAAGAATATACGACGGGAGAGATCCTGCGCGCTGTCGAAGGATCCCTTGCCCCTGTGGCCTGTCTGGAACCGGGCCATACAGTCTGTGCCCGCGCCAAAAAATGTATTACCCTGAATTTGTATAAGGAAATCCAGGAAGCCGTGGATTCTGTCGTAGATCGTACGACGCTGGCGGACCTGGTGGCCCAGCAGGAGGCGCAGGATAAAGCGTAACTGTTTTTGGCCAGCCCAAAAATCAGGCTGATTTGATGAAGTTACATGGCCCCATTGCTTTCGTTGAAATATATGGAAGCAATGGGGCCATGTCGATTCGTAGGAGGGTCCGTCTCACGTTTGGGGATCCCTTACGCCTGGGCGCTCCCCCTCCTAACCACGTGTCGTCACCTTCCGCGCCCAGCTCATCAAAGCGGAAGCTTTTTGCAATCTTCGGCCCATATGGGCCCAGCTGCTTTGTCGCCCACACTCCCAACCTCCTAGACGTACCGGCCTCTGGCCGCAAGAAAACTCACGCGTCGTCGATTCGGAGAACTTTCGCGCAACAGCTCCCGCGTCGCTGCGCTAGCTGGTTGCTGGCGTCTCAGGTCCGTCGTCGTCGGTGGAAGCGGGGCTCCTCGCAATTGGACCCGTCTGAGCCAAATTCACAAAAAGCAAATGAAAGAAAAGCCCGTAAGGCAAAAGAGAGTAACGCGCGGCCACAAAGCGTCCCGACCGGAGGGGGCCGAATCAATTTTTCGATAACACGGTCCTGCAACCGGCTATGGAGCAAGAGCTCCATACGCAGCGGTTTTGGCCCATCGAAAAATGCTCCTCGCTAGCCGTTCGTAAGGAAACGTCGGCCACAAACCGGCCTCCTCATCCACCACCCAACAAGCCTGCTTGTTACAATCCTGCTAAGAAAGATTGTCTGCAACATCGTCATACACGAAAACGTATCCGTTACTTTTGCATCCGCCGGAGTCTAATTAGGCGGATGTAAGGGATAAAAGGGCTCTGCGCTCCCTGGATAAGCGCCTGTCACGATCTCTCGCTTCGCTTTTTCAAAGGCGCCAAGGAAGCTTGCGAATCGATCGGCGATGCGCTTACCGCCCTGGCGGGGCGGAACGGCTTTCGCCGTCTCCAAGGCAAAAAGACCGTGACGTGAGCCCTGAATAGAACGTAGATACGAGTTCGGTTCTGGGCTTTTTGTAGGTTGAATCCGTTAGCGTAGTTAGTCTGATATGGGGGAATATTTATCCGATGGGATCTTTATCCATTCTATCCATATGATTATGATTACAATGAAATTAAGAAATGATTTCCTTCGTTTAAGCACTGCCCGCCTTTGTGTTTTGCCTCTGAGCTCGACTCGTAGAGTCGAGCCGCTCCACCAGGGCGGGGGACCAAAAGCCGCATGTTGCCTCATTAAAATGAGGCAAGCGTGCCCTTTTGGTGGTGGATGAGGAGCGTAGCGACGTTTCCTTACGAGCGAAAGCGAGGCATATCCGCCCGGGTTTCGAAGGTCGCTTTTGGAGCGGAGCGAAAGTCCGAAAAACATGTTTAAGGACGGATTTAATTCGGCGCCCAGTCCGAAGGACACGGTTTGGCGCCGACGTTATGGCCTTTTCTCCATTTTCCTTTTTCAAATAGGGCTCCAGATTGGCCCCGATGCTGGGAAAAACGCGAAGCAGGCTGACGACGTCGTATAATATTGTCATCCAACCCTCTATTTTCTCTTGCGTGAATTTAGGGAAAGGGCTATAATACTAACTATTGGGGCATTAGCTCAGCTGGGAGAGCGCAAGGTTCGCAATCTTGAGGTCAGGGGTTCGATCCCCCTATGCTCCACCATAACAGGCATATCCGAACCCCCTATTCTGACAGGATTCTGTAGGATGGGGAGTTCTTTTTTGTAGTTATATTGAATCTCAATGAAATCTTCACAAACGATTACGCTGCGGACGATGGATGAGAGTAGGATGCTTTTGTACTTGTCCGCTTTTTTTATTTGCTGCGAAATGGACCAGAAAAAGAATTCGATATGTTTTTCGGTCAGGTGTGGTATCTGGTTCATCAATTCTTCCTTCTGAATGGCGTCAGTTAGCGTTTGAAGCTGTTTTTCGTAGTCGTGAATATGATTTGTCACGGTTTGGCTAATAAGGCCTTCCTCGACGGCTTTTACGCAGTTCTGAAGTTTTCTTGAGATATCAGCTTTTTGATTCTGCAGTGATTGGAGCACCAGGGAGGGACCTTGCGTTTCTTGAGCACTAATAGCTTGCTTTGCAATGGCTCTTATCGCATCTCGGTTGCTGAGGAGTCGTGTTGTCGCGTTACAGACAATATCTTCGAGCTTATCCATCCGAACGGCTTTTGCCGTGCAGCCTTTTTTCTTTTGGTGCCCTGAGCAGATATAATAGCGGTAAATCCGCTGTAGTTTTGACGTCCCTGAAGTGCCTACCATGTTTTCACCGCAATGACCACAGAATAGACGGCCAGTTAGATAATAGTCATTGTCTTTTGCTTTGGAGACACACTTCTTTTTAACCTTCATGATTTCCTGCACTTTATGCCAGTCTGCAGAATCGATAATGGCTGGTATCACATTTGGCTTTTTGATTCCATTCCAAATGAAGGTCCCGATATAGCGTTCGTTCTTCAATATAGTGCGGAGGCTATTTTTGCGAAATGGTTTGCCTAAAGCGGTTAGGCATCCTGCCGCGTTGAGTTCCCGAATAATTCTTGTAGGTTGCTTGCCATCTAAGTATTGTTGATAAATCCAGCGAACGGTTTTGGCTGCCGGCTCATCGATGATAAGGCGGTGCTCTGTGTCGAGTTTGTATCCAAGCGGCACTATTCCTCCAGGCCATTTCCCTTCCAGGGCATTTTCGGTCATGCCTCTCATGACGTTTTCAGCGAGTTCCGCCGAATAATATTCGGCCATCCCCTCAATGACAGACTCCAGTAGGATGCCGGATGGGTCGTCTGCAATATTTTCCATAGCACTTACTACTTTGACACCGTACTTTTTCAATTTGTGCTTATATTTGGCGCTGTCGTAGCGGTTCCTGGCAAAGCGGTTCAGCTTATAGACTAAAACCGTATCAAAGGTTTGCGTGGCAGCAGCCTGGATCATCATCTGAAATTCGGGGCGTTGGTCACTGCGACCAGAAAGAGCCCTGTCGGCGTAAACATGTAGGATGGTCATGCCGTTTCTTTTTGCAAAATCTTCACAAACGCGCAGCTGACCTTCGATGGATTCTTCGCGCTGGCGGTCTGACGAGTACCGAGCATAAATGACAGCCTTTGTTGTGGTTTCAACAGTTGTATTTTTTTGCATAAGAATAGCCTCCTTCTATGCGAAAGGGGGCCGAAATGTTATAATATAATACATAGTCGACCTCCAGAGTGGGTAGATTATACTGCAGTACGGTACTGGTAATACCTGCTGCGCGTCCCTCATCGTGTTCCCGCACGGTGGGGGATTCTTTTATTCTGTTTCTTCGAGCCGGTAGAAATGCCTAGATCCTTCAGGTAGAGCCGGCGCAATTCCGTTATCGATGATGAGGGCGATGAGGTCCTTCTTCAACCCTTTCGAGGGCAGCCCTGCATCTTCAACAATCTTCTTCAGTTCCGGTTTACGCAGTTTGGACAGTTGGTTCTCGTAGGAAACGTCCTTCAGCTTTGCGTACTTGCCTGGGTCCACGAAGTCACGAATAAAATCAGCCTCCGTGTATCCTTCTGGCATTTCTGCATAAAGGTCGTCAAAGCTCATACCTTCGCACGTCAGCCTTGCCCGGCGCAGGACGCTTTTTACAAACAAATCTTGGGAAGGGCCGAAGAGAGACTTGATGATAGGGTTCGCACCTCTTTGAATGGCATCTCGCATGATTTGTGCGCAAGCCCTAGCGTCAGAACAGGAGTCGTGATGATCCAACTTGATGCCCAGGTGCCGGCATATTGTATCCAGTTTGTGGTTCGGCAAATCCCGATAGACATAGCGTGCGCTCTGCAGGGAATCTGCAAAGAGTAATGGCTTATCCAGGGAAATCCCCTCTACCTCTGATACGTGGAGCAGGCATCCCATATCGAATTGGGCATTATGGGCAACGAGGACGTACCCTTTTATAAAGTCGTGAAGCATCGATTCGTAGTATTCCTTAAAGGTCGGTGCGTTCCGGACCTTTTCCCAAGTAATTCCATGAATCCTAGTGTTGGTGAACCGAGTTTCTGGTGGCTTAATCAAAGATGTAATGACATCCACAATGCTGCTCCCTTGAACCTTGACTGCAGAAATGCTGCAGATGGAATAAGGTTGTTCGTTTGCGGTCTCAACATCGAAGGCAACGAAGCCGTCAACGGGAAGATTATAACGATTCGTCACGGGAAGCGACATGCGTGCAAACCCGTTGGAGGCAGGAAGCATAAACTTCTGCACTACACTTTTTGGCATAGGGGCTTCTTTTTCCAGTGCAGCCTTTTTCTTGTGCCGGTAGTAGAAAAATGCAATGATGAGAACCAAGAAAATAAATCCGCCCATAGTAATCCCTACTTCCTTTTGAGTTGAATGAATTGCCGCGGGACGCCACGGCACTCAGCAAGTTTATAAATGGAACAATCATCATGCTCCGATAAATAGTCGTCATTGAGAAGCAGCTCAACGGCAAATTCGTTGGCTGAATGCTCAACCCTGTCCGCATTGATGCTCATGGTGTATGTCTTCAGCCACTGAGTGTTGTCGTCAGGAGTGCACAAGGCATGTCCTAGCTCATGCGCACAGACTAAATCAATCATATCTGGAGGCGTCCTTTTGTCATCGATGATGATGAACTTCGACCTCTTATATTTGAGATAATTGCCATACTTACCGCCTAAGTCTCCGTAGATGACGCGAATATTTTTACAAGCTGCCAATTGAAATGGGTTATCAGTCTTGTATCGGCGGATTAGTTGATGTACTTTCCGCTTTATATCCATGCGCGTCAATCCTTCCGGAACTTCTTAGGAGTATACTTTTTCTTTGCAATCTTTTTTGCTTGAATCATTGCAGCTTTAATTGTGGCCTTAAATGCCTCGATATCTTCTAAATCGGAGCCATCTTCAAAGGCGGCTGCAGCGACAGAGTTCATCATATCTTCTAGGTCAGATTCAATTTCGCGTTCATCTTTTCGGTTAAGCCCTGTTTCTTCTTTTAAAAAGTCAGGCGAAAAACGGGGATCTATATCCGACTTTTTAACACTCAGCGCATCGGCGATCTTTTGAACGTTGCCGGCATTAGGTGTTGAACGCATTGCAAAGTATCCAGAAATAGTTGATTCGGGTATGCCTGTTAGATCTGATAACTGAGACTGTGTCATATTTTCGCACAATCGTTTTAAATTATTTGATATCTGCTCACGCAAGGATTTATCGAATTTAGAAAGCTTATTCCGTGGCATAGGAACACTCCTTTCTTTCTGCGTTTTTATATATTATAACGAATAAAGACGTTAAAAACAAGATGGATACTTTGCAAAAAACGCAAAAAATCGTTTTTATCATTGACAAAACGAATAAACTCGTTTATCATAAAGCCATCAAGGAGGTGAATCAAAATGATGAAAATGACTTTGGAGGCCGCACGGACAAACATCGGCTACACTCAAAAAGAGGCCGCATCTCTGTTTGGCATGCACTATCAAACGCTTGCGAAATTAGAAGAAGATAGCACGAATGCCCCTTATCGTTTCATTCAAGCTATCCCTAATGTTTATAAGGTCGCTTCGGACGATATTTTTTTTGGTCGTAAAAACGAGTTTATTCGTTTATTGAGAAATGGGGAGGTGTAATCATGGACCAGCTTATTGACTATATTCGTCACTATGTAATCGAACATCGCGACGAATTCGAAGAATGGCTATCCCAGGTGAAAGGAGATGAATGAAATGAGGCGGCTTCGTAAAAAGCATGCTGCTGCAGCCCTGGTTTTGCTGTTTTTGGCGCTGGGGGCATGCGGAGCGCTTGGTCAGTCAGAACCGAACTATGACACGTATCAGAAGATTGTGAGACAGGGCGACACTCTATGGGACATATGCAACCGGGTCAATGCTAACCGCGAAGACGTCCGGGATATTATCTACAGAGCCCAGCAAGAGAACAGGATTGAAAAAGCGGGAGAAATCCGTCCTGGGCAGATTCTGACAATCCGGGTCAAGAGAGATGATTAGAGATGCAGCGCCCAAAAAGAATGAGGCCCTCGTGTTGGAGCACAAGGACCTCAAAGGTGAAACCTTTGGACAGGATTCGCCTCCATTATAGCACAGGAGGAATCAAAATGAAGAAACCAGAAAAATTTGATTCTTTTATTTATAGGCTTTACAAAGAGGCTTCACGATTTAGCTTGGTCGAGATAATGGCAGAACAGGGCATCACAGAAGACGAACTCGACAGCTGCCAAGATTGGCTATATAGACTTTCGCAAATTGACACACTGCCGGACGAGGAGGAATCAAAATGAAACTTATCTCTTTGACTCTTCAGAATTTCAAAGGCATCAAAGGATTTATCCTTGATGCGGATGGACAGAACAGCAATGTATTCGGGAACAACGGAACGGGGAAGAGCACGCTCTTTGATGCTTTTACATGGCTTCTTTTCGGTAAAAATTCTCGAGACGAAAAGGATTTTGGCATCAAGACTCTTGATGCCAACGGAAACGTTATCCCTCGGATTGAACATCGTGTTTCCGCTGTCATTGAACATAACGGACAAAAGCTCCAGCTTACTAGGACATACAAAGAACGCTGGCGCAAACAGCGTGGCGCCGCCGAGGCTGTCATGGTCGGGAATACGACTGAATACGCCTACGGCCCAGTCGGAGCTGCAACTCCTATCAACGCCAGTGAATATGCCAGGGTAATCAATAATCTCATCGATGAAAAGATTTTTAAGCTCATCACGGACCCGCTTTATTTTAATGAGCGGCTCAGCTGGCAGGAGCGGCGCCAGCTTTTGATGCAAATCTGTGGTGACATCACGGACGAGGATATTGTCAAAAGCAATGCTGAACTGGAAGAAGTACTTCAGCTGGCGGCCGGTCGCTCCATTGACGAAACGAAAAAAGGCGTTCGGGCTGCTATCAGGGAGACTAAAAAGAAAAAGGATGAGATTGGGCCTCGCATTGATGAATGCAGAAAAGGCCTGGCTGATATTAATCTTGCAGCCGTCGATGATGCCAGGATTGACGTCAAAATGGTCCCAGGGCAAATTGAAGCGTTGCGGAAGAAAAAGCTAGAAGAATCGTCTATGGACCAAAGCGTTAATGATCGAGAAAGGTTGGCAGAGGTAAATGCCAAAATCTTAGAGCTGAAGGCAGCAAGGCACGACGTTTATCAGAAGACAGTCTACGACCTTATGGAAAAGGAAATCGAGGCTAGCCGTGTCGTCGCTAAAGAACAGGATGCCTTGGATGCTCTCCAGGCAAAACGAACTGCAATGCGCGCAGATGCTGAACGGTTTACTCAGTCCATCAACGATTTGAGGAACGACTTCAAGACCGTTTTTGGTAAGGCTTTTACTTCAACGCCTATTGAAACAGTCTGTCCGACCTGTGGGCAAGCGCTGCCAACGGACCGCATTGAACGGGCGAAAAGCGCCATGGCTGAACAAGAAGCTTCCTTTAATTTTGAGAAGGCAGAACGGCTGAAGGCAATCAATATTGAGGGAAAGGAAAAGAAGCAAAAGCTCGAAGAAACGGCAGCCTCCTTGACTGAACTGGAGGGTAAGATTGAAGCATCGACTCAACGTCTGGAGCAGCTCAAAGATGTGCTCACGGCCATCAAGGAAGATAAAGCGACGCAAAAAGAGCCGGCGCCGAGTGAAGAAGAGGTTAGACTTGTCCAAGAGGCTATGATCCTCAAATCTCATATCGAGCATCCAGTCGAAAATACCGAAAATGCTCAAATTGATGAGCAGATTGCTGCACTGAAAGAAAAGCTTGGAGATGCTCAAATCATCATCACAAAAGCCGACAATAACAACGCGCTTAATGCCCGCATCGGAGAATTGCTGAAAAGCGAACATGAGTTGTCTGAGCATCTCATTGACCTCGAACATCAGCTCTATCTCTGCGAACAGTTTACACGCACGAAAACGGACCTTGTATCAGAAAGACTGGCAGAGAAAATCCCGACTGTGCAGTTCATTATGTTCCGGCCCAATGTGACGAACGAAGGCATTGAGGAGTGCTGTGAGACTAGCTATCACGGCGTGCCATATAAGGACCTCAATACGGGCGCCCGGATTAACGTCGGATTAGAGATTATCAAGGCTCTCATTAGCAAATACGAGGTCACCGCACCGATTTTCGTTGATAACGCGGAAAGCGTGACCGAGCTCAACTCAGTTCCGACGCAGCTGATTAGGCTCGTCGTTTCTGAAGAAGATAGCACGTTAAGAGTAGAAAAGGAGAAGGACAATGACTAAAACAAATCAACTCAGCACGACTGTTTCAGAAAACTTCGTCGCCAAGATTCTCGGAGAGGCAAACTTTTCCGTAACGCCAGAACAACGCGAGCTCATCCAGGGCTATTTCATTTCGATGGATAAATATCTTGCAGACAATGATATTAGCTGGAAGGACGTCGTGATTGATTACAAACTTGCCCAGGACTTGATGGTTCGTGCCCAAATGGGCTTTGATATGCGGTCTGAAGCTATGCTTTATCCCGTTGCACGGAAAGATAGTAAGGCTAACGGAAAATATCGTTTTGCGATTCAAAAAGGCTACAAAGGCTACGTCTATGAAGCTAAGAAATACGCTGCAGGCATTTTGATTGATATTGATGTTCACTTGGTTTACGAAAACGACGTATTCACACCTCATTTCAAGGATAAGAACAACCCGTTCGACACGTTTGAGTTTACGCCTCCTAAAAACATCTTCGTTGATAGGGGCAATATCGTAGGCGGATTTGCTTATTGCACATACGAAAATGAAAAGCAGAATAAGTTGATTGTAATGTCCAAGGCTGAGATTGATAAGCACAGGGAGGTCGCTAAGTCGAATGCCTTTTGGGGTAAGTGGTACGAACAAATGGCCGAAAAGACCCTTTACATTGCAGCTGCGAAAAAGGTCCCAAAAGACCCGTCCAAGATTGACAGCACATATCGTGCTTCTCAGCTTCTTGACCAGGAACAGGCAGACACGGAAGCCCAGGAAAACATCCTCATTAATCAGGAAACGGGAGAAGTTATTGACCTTAGTGTGCAAAAGGCAGCCATCCCTCAATCCACAAATGTGGATATGCCTGTGCATATCGAATCACCGGCAAAGGCAGAAAAGGTTCCTATAGGAACTGCCGCTACTGAAGAAATGATGCGCATGGAGTTCTAACTATGGAAATTAAGACGCTAGCGACAGGCAGCTCCGGTAACTGCTATGTCCTTACAGCTGATACCGGGGCTCGACTCATGATTGAATGCGGCATTCCCTGGAGGCGGATTGCAGAGAGCATGCGTTTCAACTTTTCTAGGGTCTGCGGCTGCCTTATATCTCACGAGCATAAGGACCACAGCCTTGCCTTTAAAGATCTTATTGGTCACGGGATTAAGATTTGCGCAAGCGAGGGGACCTTTCGCGAACTCAACCCGCGGAGGTCTAACCGGCACGAATATGTGTTAAAAGAGAGGGTCTGGACGACCATCGGGGACTTCCAAGTGTTGCCACTGGCAGCAGTCCATGATGCTGCAGAGCCAATGATGTTCGTCATCAGGGATGGCGTTGATGTTTTACTTTTTGCGACCGACACTCAGTACATTCCGCACCAGATTAAGGGCCTTACCCAAATCATGGTCGAGGCAAATTACAGTTTGGAAGTCCTCAACGGAAATTATATTGAAAATGGCGACGTTGGACCCAGAAGGAGAAGAATCATTAATACTCATCTCGCGATTGAAACCTTAGAGTACTGGTTCTTGCAAGGGCTTCAGGTCGGAGCGTTCGATTCCCTGAATGAAATTCATCTAATCCATATGAGTAGAGAAAACGCAGACCCGCAAGCCTTTCAGGCGCGCATTCAAAAAGTAACGGGGAAGCCCGTTTTTATTGAATAGGAGGAAGTCATGGAGCAAAATCAATACGTTATTACTGCGGTTCAAGTTTCTAAAGGAAAAATTAAAATCTCTTATGACGCTGCAGGAGATATGGGAACGGATTCATACACCCTGATTTCAGCAGAGAAAGCACGTCCTGAATTTTACGAATCTATGCTTGATTTGCGCAGTCACGTTGCCAGTCTTTTGGAGATTAATTTTCAAGGTGTGGAAGATCGTATCAGACCTCGGGTTGTTAAATTCGAATATGATAGCAATGACCGTATGATGGCCATTCATTGAAGCTGATTTAAAGTGTCCGTTGGCTCTTACCACTGTTCCCATCAAGACACCGAAAAAAACTGAACCGATTGATCCAGAGCGTGACACTGATGAATCCGTGTTCATGTTTCAAGCGACAGCCGACCAATTAAAGCAAATTCAAAAAGAAGCTTGTCTTTTTATTGATGGAGAACGAGCTCAGGAAAAACTTTTTTAGCGATGGTAACCGAACAATCTGAGCCCTGCCGGAGGAAACTCCGGTCGGGCTTCCTACTTAAAGGAGGATGAAGGCGCATGGAGAAGAGAAGACTGAAGGTCAACTATATATCCGAGATTAACGCCTTCCACGACTGGCTCGAAGACCACAACCTTTCGGCGTCTGCAATCCTTCTATGGTATTCGCTCATGCATTTCTGCAATATGACAGGATGGCGCGAAAGTTTTAACTTGTCAATGTCCCAGATTGAAATGGCCACTCACATGAAGCGCAGGACCATTGAACGCGCTCGACAGCATTTAGAAGCAGCTGGATTGATTAAAGTCACGCGAAGAGGGAGGCAATCTCCGACTTATACAATTTATCCTTTTATTGGCGCTGGTGACGCAACTATTGGCGTCTGTGACGCGCAAGATAAACCCTTTATTGGCGCTGGTGACGCATCTATTGGCGCTGGTGACGCATCTATTGGCGCTGGTGACGCAACTATTGGCGTCTGTGACCACATACCTAGAAAGATATATAAGACTAGTATAGACGCTAAGGCAACAGACGAAATAAAAAATGTCATCGAAAACTACCAAACAAAAATTCATCCACTGCAAAGTGGAATCGAAGCGGATATGCTGCAAGCACTTATTGAGGATTATGGGCCAGAGCTATGCATCAAGGCTATTGACCGAGCTGTTCTACGAAGGAAAAGGACGATCAAATACGTTGCAGGAATCTTGAGACGATGGCAGCAAGACGGATATGACGAAGCGGATGGCAGTGTTCAGGGAGAAATCCCGGAGGAAATCAAGGCTATCCCATTTTGAGGAGGAATCCAAGTGGAAGATTATATCAAACAAATGATGGAGCGTGTCAAGAAAACAATGAAGGAACGGACAACAGGACCGCAGACGAAACCGAAGCCGAAAATACCAGAAGACGGAATCCAGTGCAATCACTGTGACAATACGGGCTGGGTGCTCGTTAGAAGTGGAGACCATGATGCTATGAGTCATTGCCCAGAGTGCTGGGAGCGCCGGCAAGTTGCTCGCCGACTGAAAAAGTCTGGTGTCAGCCAAAAAGATTATGAACGCTATACCATGGATACCTTCGATGGCACTAGGAGCGATACAGCAAAGCGGATGAAGAAAATGGCCATAGCCTATCTGAAGGAGCATGTCAAAGGAGGCCCTGGCTTCGGAGTTTTTGGGAAAAGCGGCATGGGCAAAACCCATATCTGCATTGCTGTTTGTCACGGACTGACCGCCGACAAGCATGAACCTCACTATTATTTTTCGTATCGCACCGAGATGCCCGGTTTAGTTAAGGCCGCACGAAGCTATGCTGAAGATTATGACGAGTCAATACATAAGTGGAAAACTTGTCAAAATCTCTTTATCGACGACCTTTTCAAACTATCCGGCAAGGTGCAAAAGGGACACCTTGTTGATGTCGATAGAGAAGAACTGCGGATTATCTTCGATATCATCAATGCTCGCTATCTCAATCATCTGACAACAATTTTTAGCTCCGAGTACAGCGTGAATGATATCACGGTCGTGGACGAAGCACTTGGCAGCCGAATCTTCGAAATGGTAAACCCTTATGGGCTCTTGATTTCTGGCACAAACCAAAGATTGGCGGTACGGAATGAACAATGACATTATGAAAAATCAGGAAGGGTATGCGGACCCTACGCCAGGAAATGTCCTCAAAAAGATTCAAAAAGAGGAAGTAGACAAGCAGAATGCTGCCGATGCTGCACGCATGGAAAAAGCATTGAAGAGAGCAAAATACATCCTTGGAGATGCTGGCTTTGACGTGATTGAAAGGATTGTCCTGAAGAACAAAAGAACTGGGAAGATTTACCGATAGGAGGTCGTGGATGATGGAAAGAAGACGGCTGCGATGGAAACAGGTTGGGAAAGCAATCCGACTCATGGAAAAATGCGATGGTATCACACTAAGGGCATTGACGATAATTCTAAAGAATTGCAGAGCAAGCTTTGAGGCTTACTTCAAGGCGCTCGAAAGGAGGGCGAAACATGAACAGCGTTAATTTGATGGGGAGGTTGACCAGGGACCCTGAGGCAAGAACGACGCAGAGCGGACAGTCAGTCGCCAGTTTTACCCTTGCCGTTGACCGGATTACAAAAGGACCCAAAGGAGAAAGGGACGCAGACTTCATCAACTGCGTTGCCTTCGGGAAGACGGCCGAAGTCGTCTGCACCTACGTATCAAAAGGGCAGAGGCTTATTGTTCAAGGCCGGATTCAAACAGGCAACTATATCGACAAGAATGGAAACAAACACTACACGACAAATGTTGCTTGCAGCAATGTCGAATTTGTAGAGAAGAAGGAACGTCATGATCAGTCTCCGATGGAATCTTTGGGAGAAGGTAGGACCAAGTCATCCTGGGAAGCACAGCCGATGCAGTTCGATGAAGAAGTTCCGTTTTAAGGAGGCAATCCAATGAGAGAAGTTGCAATCGCACTGGTCTCTTCCATCATCGGGGGATGCATTGCCTGCGCCATCCTGTGCCTTGCATTCATGAGTGGAAGGTGGAGGGATTGATGGGAAGGAGAAACAAACGGAAGAAAGCAAGGGCACTGGCTCTGTTATGGACAGAGGAGCTGAAGGAACAACTTGGATTATCCCATTTTGAAGGGCGCTGCGCGTATTGTGGGGCGCCTCTTCATCCGGGCAAATGGCACTGGATGCGCGACGAATTCGGGCAACGGGTGAAGAAGTGCAATGATGAGCGTAATTGCCGGGAGAATCGCTGCCCGGAATGTGAAGAATCTTTCAGAAAGGCGATGAAGCAATGAAAAAGGGATATTATCCAAACATTTATATTTATCCTGACGGATTATCCGGAATCATACCTCTTAAAGAGGAGAGAGATGAAATGGAACGAAGGGAAGTCCTGGAAGCTGCCAAGAAGATTAAGTCCTATTGCAAAAAACAAATCTGCGATCACTGCATTTTCGATGGCGTGATTTGTTTGTTGGATGAACGCATTGAGCCGCGAGATTGGGCTCTGGAAGAGGAGTGAATAAATGGAAACGATATTCTTTGTTGAAGGAGAGCCACAAGGGAAAGCAAGGCCGAGATTTTCTAGGCTTAATGGTCGCATCTACACGCCGACCAAAACGGCGAAATATGAAAAAAGAATCCGCGCCGCCTACTTAGAAGCTGGGGGGAAACAGATTCCAGAAGATTGTTATGTTAGGATTGTTGTTGACGCCTATTTTAAGATTCCAAAATCCTATACTAAAGGAAAACGGCTTGCTTGCAGACACAACATCCGTCGACCAGACAAGAAGCCGGATATTGACAATATTCTCAAAGCAGTCCTTGATGGCTTGAATGAAGCCGCATTTGTTGATGATAAACAGGTCGTTTCTGTGGCCTGTCACAAATATTATGCAGCTCAAGGAGATGGATATTTAAAAATTACGGTTCAAGAGGTAAAGGAGTGATATCATGGCAGCGCTTATGCTGCCATGAATTAATTGACGGGAGGATGGTTAGATGTACCACAATGATTACCTACTCGCGGTTCGCGAGTACCTGTTCCGATATAGAGAGTTCAGTCAGTATATTAAGAATTTAAAGATTGATATTGCAGACTGCGACGCGATACTGGAACAGGAAGCAGCACCGGCTACGTCTTCCTTCTCTCCAACAGGCGGATGTGGTGGCGGTGAATCCCTGAGCCAAGAGGAACGCATCTACATGCGCCGCGAAGAGCTTCAGCGGAAAAAGGAACGATACGCTGCAGAACTGCAGCGCCTTGAGCCAATCATGAATCGGATTGACCAGTCGCTGGATGCCATCGCAGCAATAGCTCCTGAAGACAAGATCATCCTTGTCGACCGCTATATTGATAAGGTTTCATGGGAAGGAACAGCTAGGGATGCGAATTGCAGTATCGGCTTTTGCCGGAAGCGGGCAGGCATCGCTTTGGAGAAGCTAACGCTGATGATGTTCGGTCCGGACGCCATCCCTTTACAGCCTTCAAGCGTCGTATTTTTTAAAGAAGAAAAGGATATTTTAGAATAGAGTCTGCTAAATCCCGTAACAGAATTTAGCAGATTTGTGAACGAATTTAGCAGAAATATGACTGATTTGTGCAGATTCGTGACAGAAAAGTGCAGATTCGTGACTGATTTATGTACGGAAAAAGCAGGAAACCTGTGTTATACTAATACCATCGAAAATTGAACAGACAAGAGCTGTGCCTTCTGGCATGGCTTTTTTATTTGATTGATTGGAGTGACGCCCTATGCTTAAATCTTGCCCCTACTGTGGGCGAATGCATCCCGTGGGGTACGAGTGTCAAAAGAAGCCGAGGCGCAAGTGGTATCCGAAGCAGCGCGGGCGTATTGAGCGCTTTAGGTCAACGGCAGCATGGCAGAAGAAGAGAGAGGAAATCTTGATGCGAGACCACTACCTCTGCCGTGTCTGTCTCGATGTAGATCATCGCATTAACAACAGAGGATTGTCAGTGCATCATATAACACCGCTCGGGAAAGACTATGACGCACGACTTGAAGAAGAGAATCTTATAACATTGTGCAGCAGGCACCATGACGAGGCAGAGCATGGTCTTATCCCAGCAGGAAGGCTGCGGGAGCTTGCCCAAATATCCCCCCGGCTTCCAAATCTACAAGAAGGGGGCAGACCTTAGACCGTACTGCCCTACCTCAAAACACACCGATTTCAATTCCGCATGCTTTTTTTGGAACGAGTTAAACGCGATTTAAAAAGAAAAAAATCAGGGGCCTTTACCAACTATAGGGGAAGGAGAGAAAACCCCTGAAAATCGCACCGGGAACGCCGCAGGAAGGTACAAGACCCATTACAGGAGTGTTGATATGCCAAACTATAAAATCACCCAAACAAAACTAAATAGAATGGCGAAAGACCTGCTTGAAACGGCGGAGGCATATGGGCTGACAGATGACTATCTGTTCATGACCACATTCCGCAGGTATACCACCCAGGTGGCCCTTGCGGAAGAACTGCAGAAGAGCCTGGAAAAGGATGGCGTCCTGGTCACTAAGGAATATGTGAAGGGACGGGCTAATATTTATACACATCCTGGCATAAATTCTTATAATCGAGTCACCGACAGCGCCAACAAGACAGCCCAGGCCCTGAGCAAGATGTTGGAAGACGCCAGAAACAAGAAAGAAGCGGATCCTAAGACAAAGGCCATGCAGGATCCTCTGCTGAAGGCTCTCAAAGGCTGATGCTGCATGCCCAGTGACTACATCAAAAACCACCCCGCATACAAATATGCGGAAGCCATTGTTTCCGGTGACTTCAGCAGCATGGCCCTGATCCCGGAAGTGAAAGACATCTACAAGCCTCCTGCCTATGTGGTCAAGCAATGCCAGGACTTTTTGAAGGTGGCAGACGGGGAAAGCCCGGATTTCTGCATCAATGAGCACAAATGTAGGCAGATTGATGGGCTCCTGAAGCTTTTAATCATGCCCAGGGGCCTGCAGTTCGGGAAAACTCTGTATGAATGCACGGTAAGCTATCAATGGCTGTTCTATGTGGCCGTTCTGGCCGAAGTTTACCGCACGGATCCAGAGAAACGGCGCTATGAGCGTGCTGTCCTGGAAATTTGCCGGAAAAACTTCAAAACCTACACAGTGGCCACCATATTCATCATCCTGTTCCTGACTGAGCCGCCTTTTTCCCATTTTTTTTCCGTGGCTCCGGACCGGCAGCTGTCCAAAGAAGTGAAAGAAGCCATCCAGAATACGCTCTCCGTGTCTCCTCTGGTCTACTATGACATGCATGGGCTGAAAAGGTTCAAGCTGCTGCGTGACTGCATCAAATGTACCTTGACGCAGACTACCTACACCCCTTTGGCTTATGCGGCAAACCGCTTTGACGGACGTCTGCCGAACGTATTCCTGGCGGATGAAGTCGGGGCACTACCCAACAACAGCGCCATTGAAGCCATGGCATCCGGGCAGTTGAACATCAAGAACAAGCTGGGATGCATCATATCTACGAAATATCCAAAAGTGAATAACCCGTTTGAAGCAGAAGTCGCTTATTCGAAGCGTGTCTTGGATGGACAAGTGGAGGATCAGGCGATTTTTTCATTACTGTATGAACCGGATCCGGATATCGCCAAAGAATGGATCACCAATCCCCTGGCCATGGCCCAAGGGAACCCTGCAGGGATAGAGATTCAGGAAATCTGGGATGATCTGAAGAAAAAGCATGCCAGAGCGCTGAACATTGAATCTGCTAAAACCAATTTTCTGACGAAGCACTGCAATATCATGGCTTCCGGGACCTATGACGGGGAAGCCTACATTTCCCTGGATGATCTGCAGAGGGGGAAGGTCAAGAGCATTGACCTGCATGGCCGGGATGTCTATGTGGGCGTGGACCTTTCCATGACAAACGACAACACGGCGGTCAGCCTGGTGGCCTACGATGCCAAAACAGAGGCAGTTGACTGCATCCCCATGGTGTTCGTTCCGGCGGATAGAGTCGAGGAAAAGACAAGGGCAGAACGTGTGCCCTATGCCGAATACATAAATGCCGGCTATGTGGTCCCCTGCGGGGACCGGACCATTGATTATAAGGTGGTTGAAGACTATGTATTCAGCCTGGAAGAAAGGTATGGCTGCACAGTCAAGGCTCTGGGCTTCGACAGGTACAACTGCCTGAGCTCTGCCCAGAAATGGGAGGATGGTGGCATTGATACGGTGGAAGTGAAACAGCATTCCAGCGTGCTGCATTCCCCCACAAAATGGCTGGCTGAGCTCATTGCAGACGGGAAATTCCACTATGAATCCGCCAACAAAATGGTGGAAATCAACTTTGAAAACGCCAAATGCGTCTATGATACCAACATGAACCGATATGTGAACAAGAAAAAATCCAATGGAAAGATAGATATTGTGGCGGCAACCATAAATGCCATGTATCTGCTGGAACAGGATGTCAAGCTCAACACGCCAATGACCTGGGGGGCTCAGTTCTAAAGGAGGTGAAATTAGTGGGATTGCTTAATTTTTTAGGCTTTAAAAGAGAAAAGAGGTCCCTGGAAAACCCTGCAGAGACTCCGGAAGGGCTGGCAGATCTGCTGCTGAGCGGCACCGATATGCAGGCATCCAGGAAAGAGGTATTGACTCTTCCGGCAGTGACGGCCTGCCTACAGTTCATCACCGGTGCAGTATCCGGGATGCCGGTCAGACTCTACCGGAGAATGGAAAACGGCGGAAAAGAAGAGATTGAAGACTACCGGACCCAGCTCCTAAACCAAGAAACCGGGGACACCCTGGATGCCGTGCAGTTCAAGCGGGCCCTGGTCACGGATTACCTGCTAAGCGGGGCGGGATATGCCTTCGTGAACTGGCAGCGGAACAAAATCAAGTCTGTCCATTATGTGGCATTCGACAATGTTTCCGCTCTGACCAATGCAGATCCGGTGTTCAAGGAAGTGAATTACTGGATCAATGGCCAGCGGTACGATGACTACCAGGTTCTCCGGATCCTGCGGGACAGCGATGACGGGATGGAAGGCCATGGCATCCTGAAAGAAAACCAGGCACTGTTCTCCACCATGTTCAAGGCCCTCAGATATGAGCACAGTACCATCGGATCCGGGGCAAAACGGGGCTTTTTGAAGTCCAGCAAGCATCTGGATGCAGGGATTCTCCGCTCTCTGCGGATGGCCTGGGCAAAACTGTTCTCCGGGGACAACAGTGTGGTGGTGCTCAATGATGGGCTGGATTTCCAGGAAATTGGCACCACAGCAACGGAAAACCAGCTGGTGGACAACAAAACCATGAACAATAACTCTGTTTATGCCATCTTCGGGATTCCAACAGGGCTTTTCAGCGACAATCCGACGTCTGAAACCTATCTGCAGGCCATTCGGACGGCGGTGCTGCCGGTGGCCAGGGCCATTGAAAATGCCCTGAACAAGTTCATGCTACTGGAATCTGAGAAAGGAAGCCTGTTTTTCACTCTGGACAGCAGTGCCATCACCGAAGCCGACACCATGACCCGGTATCAGTGCTATGAAATTGGCCTGAAAAACTCCTGGCTCACGGTGGATGACATCCGGAAACGGGAAAATATGCTGCCTGTTGGCATGGATTCCATCAAGCTCGGCCTTGATGCCGTGCTGTATGACCCGAAATCCGGGGAAATCTACACCCCGAACACCGGTGTGAAGGCAAACATCAATGAGGCTGCTGAAACGCCTCCCAAAGCCAGCAACTTGAAAGGAGGTGGTAATGGTGAAGGTGGAAATCCGCAGTGACAACACTGCAATCATCGAAGGGTATGTAAATGCCGTCGAAAGGATGTCCAGGATCCTGCATGATTATGATGGAAAACAGTTCCGGGAAGTGGTAAAGACTGGCACTTTCGCAAAAGCGATTGCATCCAATCCCCATGTGAAGCTGTATTTCAACCATGAACGGGCCATAGGCGGCATGGATGACGGCACCCTGGAACTGAAAGAGGACAATATTGGTCTCTATGCGCGGGCCATTGTCAATGATCCGGAAATTGTGCGGGAAGGCCGTGCCGGGAACCTATCCGGCTGGTCCTTTGGCTTCTGGATCAACCCAAACGGGGAAGAATGGCGGGATGATGAACAGAATGGCCGCATCCGTGAGCTGACTGATATCAGCCTGGATGAAGTTTCCATCCTGGATGTGACTCCGGCCTACTATGCTACATCCATCAATACCCGCGATGAAAAGGCAGCCTTAAAGGAAATCCGTGTGGCAGATGACAAACCGGATAAGGTCAATGACATCTACGGAGCTTTGGAGCGGAAAAAGAGACAAATCGAAATTTTAAAGCTGGGTAAGGAATAAGGAGGACAATCATGAACCTGAAAAAACTCATTGAAAAGCGTAATGCCCTGGTTGATAAGCTGAATGAAATCGTCAAGAAGGCCGAAGAAGAAACCCGTGCCATGACGGAAAACGAAAACAAGGAATTTGACCAGGTTACTGCTGAAATCCGTGACCTGGATGCCACCATCAAAAAGATCAGAGCGTCCATGTCCATCAACAAGGCCGAAGAACCTGCAGATCCCACTGCAGCCAAGGCTGAAAAGAACGAAGAACGGGCCTTTGCCGCTTATATCCGCGGGAACCTGGAAGAATGCCGTGCTGAAGGCGGCATGACCAAAACCGACAACGGCGCTGTGATCCCCAAGACCATTGCCAGAAAGATCATCGAACTGGTCAAAGATATCTGCCCGATCTATGCCATGGCTACCAAATTCAACGTCAAGGGTGACCTGGTATTCCCGAAATTCGATGATACCACCGGCCCTACTGCTTCCTACGCAGAAGAATTCACTGCACTGACTTCCAAATCTGGTGCATTCAGCGGCATCACTCTGACCGGCTACCTGGTAGGCGCTCTGACTAAAGTCTCTGTATCTCTGATTAACAACACTGACTTCGACCTGACTTCCTATGTGGTCAGCAAGATTGCCAATGCTGTTGCTGAATTCCTGGAAGGTCAGCTTCTGGCCGGCACTGACGGCAAAATGACCGGCCTGAAATCCTGCAAGCAGGGAATCACTTCTGCAGCATCTACCGTCATCACTGCTGATGAACTGATTGACCTGCAGATGGCTGTGAAACAGAGATTCCAGGGCAGCTGCGCATGGATTATGAACACCAACACCTTCAAGGCCATTCGCAAGCTGAAGAATTCCGAAGGCGATTATCTGATGAACCGTGACCTGACCAATGAATTCTCCTGGAACCTGCTGGGCAAGAAGGTCTACATCTCTGATGCAATGCCCGATATGGATGCCAGCGCTGTGCCTATCTTCTACGGTGACTTCTCTGGCCTGTATGTAAAGCTGGCCGAAGACGTCAATGTCCAGGTACTGAAGGAACGCTATGCTGAAGAACACGTTGTCGGCGTAATTGCCTGGGTGGAAATTGACAGCAAGATTGTTGAAGAACAGAAAGTCGCTAAGCTGACGATGAAAGCCGCTTAAGGTGGTGATCCGTCATGAAAATCAAAGCTTTACTCAGCTTCACCGGGGCTGTGACCATGCATCCCGGTGAAGAAAGAACAGTAAGCAATGAGACCGGCCAGGATCTTGTCCAGGCCGGCCTTGCTATTTGCCTTGATGAACCGGAACCTGCGGAAGAACCGAAGGAAGAAGTCAAGGAAGAACCTATGGAAGAGCCCAAAGCAAAACAAAAGCCTCCGAAGGAGAAAGCTGCTGCAAAGGAGGCATAACCTATGAAAGTATCGGAATTGACCGTTGATTTTCTGCAGGAATACGTTCGGGCGGATGGCAGCGCCGCTATGATGCTGAAACCGATGCTTACCGCTGCCATATCTTATGCCATGGCCTACACGGGGCTCACGGCTTCCCAGTTGGACGACTACGAAGACATCACGCTGGCAGTCATGGCCCTGGTTGCGGATATGTATGACGTTCGTCAGTATACGGTTACCAATGCAGAAGTGAATCCAACGGTGAAATCCATCCTTGACCAGCACAGCTATACGGGGCTGGAAGGAGGAATCGACTATGTATCGGAAAGCAGCACCTAATCTGGCATCCATCCTGAATCGAAAGATTGAAATCTATAAGCCGGTCCAGGGAGATGAAAATGAACTGGGGCAGAGGGAAATCGCTGAACAGTTGGTTGATACGGTCTATGCATCTATCGTGCCTCAGACTGGTTCTATGCTACATGGCCGTGCAGCCGATACGGTTCTTACCAGAGTCACGCACAAATTCATTGTCCGGTATCGTTCTGATCTCACGACTGATATGTACATCAGATACGGAGGGCAGCGATTCGACATAATTTACCTGCTGGATCCATATGCCAATCATGAACGTCTGGAAATCTTTACAGAGGGAGTGATTCAATGATTGAGATGCATTTTAACCTCAATGAGCTGACCAAGCTGAGTGATGACATGCTAGCAGCGGCCAAAGAGAAATTCCCCAGGAAGACGAAGGCATTCATGGGCCGGGCCGGGAATCGAATGAGGGCAAAAGCCAGGGCTGCATATAAAGCAGATATCAAACATTCCCGAACGGGCAACCTTGTACGGGGCCTTTCCCGCGGACGGCCTTACATCTATGGGAGAGATGAATTCTCAGTGCGTGTTGTTAATAAGGCTCCCCATGCCCATCTGTTTGAACATGGGCATGTTCTCTGGGCTCACCTGCCCGGTGCAAAACATGCTGTTAAAACAGAAAGAATGGTGAAAGGCCGGCACACCATGGCTCATGCGGAAAAAGCCTTCCAGGGAGAATATGAAGGGATGGTTGACCAGTTTGTTGACCAGCTCCTGGAGGAAGGAGAAATCTTATGAGCTTAGTTACTCCGGCGGAAGTCATTGCCAGATTCACCAGGGTACTGCAGGGGGCTTTCCCTGATGTCCCAGTGCAGAACACAGACATCACGGAAGGCTTCCAGCGGCCCTGCTTCTTCCTCGATTTAGAGGGCATTGATACGGACCGTGTAGGAACTTACTACGAAGACGGGCTTTCTTTCCGGCTGTACTATTTTGCAGCCGATACTTACAAAGGCTTCCTGGACCTGCTGAAGAAAAGGGACGCCATCATCAAGCTGCTGCAGGATACTACCAGACTGGATCCGGATGAAGAATCCGAAAAATACGGATTTGTAGTCCAGGCAGATGACGGGATCCAGAGCGACATCAATCAGACTGACAAGGTTCTGCAGATCGCTTTCACAGTTGACCTTGTGCAGGAAGATGACCGGCTGCCGGATGCAGAGCTCATTGAGAATTTGGAATTCAACCCGACTTCTGTGCCATCTACAGATACGGGACGATCTGATGAAGAGTCTTCTGAATCTGAGGAAGAGGAAGAAGACAAGACCTACAACGTGGATGAATTATAAAAGGAGTGAAATAGATGGGACTGCCTACTATTGAGGTTACGTTCAAACAGCTCGCTGTTTCTGCCATCAAGCGTTCTGAGCGCGGCATTGCGGCCATCATCATCCGTGATGATACGCTGGGTGAGACGGCCATCACCAAAAAGACCTACAGATCCAGCATGGATCTGGAATCCAAAGACTACACCGAAGCCAACCTGAAAATCCTTGAGAGATGTTTCCTGGTGGCCGTGAACAAGGTGGTAGTTATCTCCCTGCCGACTAAGGGAGAATTCAAGGATGCCCTGAAAGTCCTGGATAAAATCAAGTACAACTATGTGTGCACTACGGATGCCGGCTCTCAGCAGGCCCTGGCAAGCTATGTGGTTGACTACAATGCCACCACCAAAGGCAAGATGAAACATACTGTGGCCATCGTTTACGATGCCACCACTGCAGACAGCATGTATGTCATCAACGTCAAGAATGCTACGGTCACCGAAATCCAGACTGCCAGTGACGGCACGAAGAAAGATGTTACCGTGCCAATGAATGAATATCTGCCCAGACTGTGCGCCATCCTGGCCAATCTGCCCATGAACCGGGCATGTACTTCCTATGTGCTGGAAGACCTGTCCGACTGCGCAGATGTGGCCACCGATGAAATTGACCTGGACGGTTGGATTGACAAAGGCTACTTCTGCCTGTGCGTTGATGATGATGAAGTCAAGATTGCCAGAGGCGTGAACAGCCTGACCACCTTTACTTCAACTGAAACGGAAGACATGAGCCACATCATCATTGTGGAAAGCATGAACCTGATTATTGAAGATATTTCCACTGTATTCAAAAAGAAGTACCAGGGCAAATACAAGAACTACCTGTCCAATCAGAAACTGTTCATTGATGCCGTGGACGCCTATTTCAATGAACTGGAATCCGAAGAAATTCTGGATCCGGATTATACCGGTAATGATGATGCAGGTACTACTGGGAATGAAGCCTACATTAATGTGGAAGCACAGAGAAATGCCTGGCTGTCTGTTGGCAAGACTGCTGCCAAAGACTGGACGGATGATAAGGTCCGGAGCATGGCATTCAAAACCACGGTCTTCCTGGCTGGCACTGTGAAGATTCTGGACGCCATCGAGGATCTGAAGTTCGTCATTACCATGGAATAAGGAGGTGGCATAGATGAACAAGGGCGTAACCAATAAAATCATCCGCGGCACCAATGGCCGTCTGTGGGTGAACGACAAGCTTATGGCCAACGTCAAAAATTTCGAATGCAAGCTCAAGCTAAACTATGAAGACATCGACGAAAACGGGAACCCCATTAAGCAGCGCCGCTTTACCGGTGCTTCAATTGAAGGGACCATGGTCCTGCACAAGGTTGATTCCTATGCACTGAAGTTGATTAAAGACGGCGTGAAGACCATGAACATGCCGGATATCAACATGGTTTCCAGTGTTTCCGATCCGTCTGTGACCGGCATGGAACGTGTGAAGCTTTCGAATGTAACGTTCGATGAGACTGATCTGGCCAGCTTTGAAAATGCCAAAGTCGGGGAGGAATCCATTCCTTTCAAGGCCGGCGGCTATGAAGATACTGACACCATCGATGACTTTAACTAATGACCAGGCGGGCGGAAAACCCGCCTTTTATTTTGGAGGATAGCGATGACTGCGAAAAAAGCGACTCTTGAAGAGCTTCTGAAAAGAAAGCTGCAGAGCGAAAACGATAGAAATGCCTTCTTTCCTATCGAAAGTAAGGAAGCCGGGCTGACTTTTATGGTTCAGAAGCTGCCTATTGATCGAGTTATTGATATGCTGGACGACTTTAAAGTGGTTAACGGGTCTACAAGCACTAAGGAAAACTTTGAAGGGGCTGTCCGGATTATCTATGACTCCGTCCCCATGCTGCATGACGAAAAACTCCGTAAGGGGCTGGCAGAACCCTATGATGTAGTGCCGCTGGTATTTGGTGACAACATCGGCGCCATTGTAACCTTTGCTCAGGAAATCATTGAAAAGTTCTATGTTGGTGCTGCAAGCGCTGTCGAAGAAATAAAAAACTGATGAAGCGTGACCACGATCTACTTACCATTCGTTACTACATTGAGCGTGGTCACAGCATCCATGATCTTGAATCTCTGACACCGATGGAATGGCTGTTCTATCAGCTCCATGTGGACCTAATGGCAGAAGCAGCGGGTCAAATGAAAGGAGGGTAAGGCATATGGCAAGAGGAATCAACGTCCTGCTGACGCTGGTGGATAAATTTTCCCAGCCCATGAGGAAGGCAGCCGGAGAAACTAAAGCGGCTACCAGGCAGATCCGGAATGCCCAGAACATAGTGAACAAGTTTGCCGGTGATGCAAACCAGAAGTTCCTTTCGCTGGCCGGCTCTGTGGCCAAAATTGGCCTGGGTATTGCAGCTGTCGGTGCTGGGCTTGCAGTGGCCGGCGTCAAGAATTTTGCTGATGAAGCCATAGAGAAGGCAAATGCCCAGGTGGCAGCAGAAACTAAACTGGTCACCATCCTGGGAGATGTACAGGCAATCCAGGAGCAGGGTGCCGGAGCGGCGGAACGGGCGGCAAAGTCCCTGGGAGCCTATGCCTCCCAGCTTCAGACAGTTGGTGTTGTAGGCGATGAAGTGACCCTAGCCGGTATGGCCCAGTTGGGCACTTTCCAGATGACGGAAGACCAAATCAAGACTGTATCTGCAGGTATGCTTGACCTGCTGGTCAACCAGAAGGGCCTCAATGCTACCCAGGAAGATGCGGTGAACGTTGCCAACATGATAGGTAAGGTCATGATGGGCAATGTTGGAGCCCTGCAACGCGTAGGCATTTCCCTGGATGATTATCAGAAAAACATCATCAAGACAGGCACTGCAGACGAACGTGCTGCCATGATTGCAGAAGTTCTTGCCCAGAATGTGGGCGGTGTCAATGAAGCCTTGAGAAAAACGGACGCTGGCCAGGCTGCAGCCATTATGAATGACTACGGGGATATGCAGGAAGAAGTTGGAAAACGGCTGAACAAAGTCAGAACCGGCATCATGACTGCATTCGCAGGGCTAATTACTCCGTTGGGCAATGCCCTGGCTCCCATCATGGACCAGCTGGTGGCTAAAGTGGATGCAGCGCTGCCATCTATTCAGGCATTTGCAACCAATCTGGCTGCGGCTCTCCCTGGCATCATTGAGAGTGTCGGGAATGGCATCAGTTTCCTGGTGCAGCACTTCCAGGACTTCATAGCGATTGCCAAAACCATTGGCCCTGTGATTGCAGGCATTGCCACTGGCTTTACCGCCTTCAATGTGATTAATGGTGTAATCAGCAAGATCCAGATGCTCCGGACCCTGTTCACGGGGATCCAGTTGGCCGGTGGTGTGGTTCAATTCGCCGCACTGCTGAACCCAATCGGACTGCTGGCGGCTGCCATTGGTGTCCTGGCTGTAGCTTTCTACACCCTTTATACCCAGTCTGAACCATTCCGGGAATCTGTGAATGAACTGGCATCACAGTTAATGGCCCTGGGCGAACTGGTCATGGGGATTTTGGCACCGCGATTTGAAGCGGCCTGGATAATCATATCTTCTGCAGTAGAATCAGCCGTTGATGTGATTGGCGGTGTTCTGGCCAATGTGGTTGGTGTGCTCGCTGATTTAATCGGATTTATTGTGAATGTTTTCACAGGAAACTGGGAAGCGGCCTGGCAAAATGTTGTAGACATCTTCCAGGGGATCTTTGATACTCTGGCAAGCATTGCGGCTGCCCCGCTTAACTTCATTATGGGCATGGTGGACAATATTTCCAGTAAAATCAGTTCTATCCACCTTCCGTCCCTCCCGTTTGGTGGGGGTGGAGATGGCGGCGGGGACAATCCGGATACGAATGCCTTGGGGACTACCTACTTCCGGGGCGGGCAAACTATGGTCAATGAGAATGGCGGGGAACTCATTACTCTGCCATCTGGAAGCCAGATCATGCCGCACAAAGAACTGCTGCAGCTGATTAACAACGGCGGCAGAGGAGGCAGGGTAACGGTCAACCTCTCTGTCCAGGGAAATGTGATTGGAAACCAGGAATATATGCGTCAAACCGGGGAATATATTGTTGCCCGGATCCGTGATGCTTTGCGGAACAGCTAGGGGGTGAAAAAATGAGCTTGCTAACTGATATCTTGCTGCAGTATACCGGATCTGCATACAGCGATCTGACCGCTGCTCTGCGTTCTCGCATCAATATCGTACTGAAGGTTGACAATTCTATGGACAGCGTCATTTTCCCAGTTGTCCCTGGGGACTTGCCGGATATAAACAGCCCACAGAACAATGAAACCTTTGAGGCTGTGACCGGTGACATCAATGTCATTGGTGCACCTAAGCTTCGCACTCTGTCCTTTTCAAGCATCTTCCCTGTGAATAAGAATTATCCTTTTATCCGTGCGCAAGCTACATACAGTAATGGATGGAGCTATGTGAACTGGATTGAAAAGCAGCGACGGTTGGGAATGGTATTTCGCTTGATGTTTGTAGAGACTTTTGGAGCGGTCAAATTTGATATGCTCTGTACCATCGACAATTTCGTCTATCATCAGGAAAAGAACAACGACATCAAGTTTCAGATTGATTTCCGGGAATACAAGAAACCGCCGGTGAATATTGCTGCAAATCAGGCGTCTGAAGGGGTGATTGCATGAACAACTTCAAACTGACTTACTCCTACAACGGCACCACCAGGGATATCACTGGCATCACAAGCAACTACACCCGCGGGGATCAGATTGACCAGCTGGGCGAGGAATTCGACTTTGACCTGATCGATAATCCCCTGGATGTCAATTACCAGGGAAATCGACTGGAATTCGGTGGGAAAATCTGCTTTGAGAACAATGGCCAGGCAGTCTACACGGGAATCATCGAGGATGAATCCAGGGAAGGGCTGTCTAAGTACAAATACAAGGCTTATGACTATGCATGGTTCCTGAATAAGGACCAGGTATTTGTGCAACTTGTGGACTGCACTGCCTCCGATGCCATCAGAAAGATCTGTGACCAGAAGGGCATAGAGATTGGCAAAATCGCTGAAATGGATACGGTAATCAACAAGGTCTACAACGGAGATGATGTTTCCAAGGCACTGAAAGATATCATTGCTCAGGAAACAGCTGCTACCGGCATTGAATACCGCATGGAAGTCCGGATAGACAAGCTTTATATCACAAAGCGGGATGACCTTAAGATTACTACCACCTATCAGCTGGCTCCCAATGAGCAACCGTTTGATATTACCGGCGTTATCGGAGACTACCAGGCAGACAGCAGCGTGAAAGACATCGTTACCAAGGTTGTTGTCACATCCGGAAAGGAAAAGGATGAGGCAGTTGTTGCGACTGCAGAAAATGCAGATGCGGCCAAAGTGTACGGTGAAATCGTTCATTATGAAAAGGTAACGGATAAGCAGAAAGACGATGCACAGAACATTGCCGATAAGAAGCTGAAAGAGCTCTGCCGTAAGAAAATCAGCAAGCGCCTGAAGCTCTTCGGCTCTGATGATGTGCGATCCGGAAGAGTCCTCACTTTCAACAATGAAGAGCTGGGACTTGTAGGTGACTTCCTGGTGATTTCTGCCAGTCACACCTATGACAATATCAATCATTTCATGACGTTAGAAATCCAGTCAACAAAGGACAATGAGGAAGGGGCGGTGTAAATGGCTGACACATGGGCACAGGAAATGGCCAATCAATTCAAAAAGCGTGATAATCCGAAGCCAATCAGCAACTGCATCGGCCTGATCCTTCAGACCGGTGATGACTGGAAGGTCTCCATTCAGAATGGCGCCTACATCATCGACAAAAGGAATGGCTATATCTGCCGGCACATTCTGCAGAGAGCCAGTGATTTCACGATTGATTCTGAAAGCCAGAGCGGCAGTCTGACAACAGGCAGCTGCACCGGCGGATATAAGCATAGTGGGAGCAGCTATTCCACATCGAACACGGCCACCGGCCATGTCACGCTGCATCCTATTGATGACTGGAAGCCTGGCAATAAGGTCATGGTGGCTCCGACTGCTGACAATCAGCGCTTCTTTATTGTGGATATCATCGTGTAGGAGGTGTGATTCTATGTTTCCCTCCGATATTGATCTGAATGATTTGACAGCCGCTGTTTCTACAACTGACGCAAACAGCAGCACATCTGCAGCTACAGGGGCAACGACTTTAGGCCGGAGCCCCTATTTCGACTACAAGAAAAAAGAATTCGTAATTAATTCCGGATTTAACCGGGAATGCACACTGACGGAAAGCATCCAGCAGCATATCCGGCTGTTCATCAACACCATAAAGAATAAATATGCCATTTATGACAAATACTTTGGTGTCGATACGAATGGACTTGTCGGCTATCGGCTGCCTCGCTCCGTTGCTATAGCTACAATCAAGCAGCAGATTTCTGATGATTTGCTGAAAACATGCCCGGTTATCAAAGAAACAAAGGACTGGACATTTTCCGGGGAATCCGGTGTGTTCAGCTTCACAGCAGTCATGAATGATGGTGTAGAGGTGGTGATTTCAGAAAATGTATACGATTAACCAGATTCACAATACAATTCTCCAAGGCGTGCCGGATGACTACCAAAAAACGGAAGGCTTCCCCACTTATGACATTACCCGCGGCGTTTCCTTTGGGCAGTATCAGCTGTGGAAGAAAGCCTTCCTGGTGGAAGAAAAGCAGAATGTAGATAACCTTGAAGGCACTGAGCTGGATTCCTGGTGCGCTCAGCGTGTAGGGCTGACCAGGAACAGCGCCGTAAAAGCAAAGACAGTCATTCAGATTGTTTCCGGCGGCGGCCGAATCGTTGCCGGTGACTTGTTTGAGACGGTTGACGGTATCCAATTCGAATCTACTGAGACGAAGACAGTTGCCCAGGGAGACACCTTTAATGTTCAGGCCGTTGTAGCAGGAACAAGCGGAAATGTTGCCGCTAACACCATTACACAGATTCCTGTTACCATCAACGGTATCGGCTCTGTTACTAATCCAGATCCGGCAGAAGGCGGCTATGCAGAAGAGACGGATGATGAATTCCGTACACGCTATTATGAAAAACTGCAGATTCCTGCCACATGCGGGAATAAATATCATTATCTGGCATGGGCAAAGGCTGTGGACGGTGTAGGGAATGCTCGCGTATTTCCATGCTGGAATGGCCGTAACACTGTGAAAGTGGTCATCATAGGAAATGATAATAAACCGGCATCGGATAGTTTGGTGCAGGCCGTACAGGAATATATCGATCCCGGCAAAACCGGATACGGGGAAGGCCAGGCCCCGGTAGGCGCTGTATGTACAGTGAAGGCCGCAGATACAGTTTCCGTTTCCGTTTCCGTTTCCGTTTCCGTTTCCGTTTCCGTTTCTACATCTGAAGACCTGGAAACCATCAAGGAAAATGTGACTAGTGCTATTGATGCCTACATCAGCTCTCAGGCATTTGCTGCCGTGGACAGCGCCACGGACTATATCAGCTATGCCCGGATTGGTGCGGCCATCATTGGAACCACGGGCGTCCTTGACTATGCAGACCTGCAGGTGAACGGCGGGACATCAAATATCGTCATTCCGAAGGAATCTGTGGCCGTGTTGGGTGGTGTGACCTATGCTGACTGATACCATGCTCCGGGCTCTCCATGCCTGGTACCGCAAAGACAAATGGGTGAAGGCCCTGTATGATGCCATGGATGCTGACATGAGCGGCGTTGATGGGAAACTGATGCAGGACTACTACAACCTGTTCTTTGACAAGCTGGATGAAGATGGCTGCAAGGTACTGGAAAAGGACCTGGGCCTGACTCCGGCCAAAGATGCCACCCTGGACATGCGCCGGAGTGATATTCAAATAAACTGGCTGGCAAAGCAGTTTGCATCCATGCCGGCTATCCAGCAGATTTGTGATGGAATCTACAATGGAGACTGCACAGCTGAGTATGACGGTGATGCTACAATCACGTATGCTTTCCGTCATTACATGGAACCGGCTCCTTATACGGATGCCCTAGTAGCTTCTGTAGACCGCATCAAACCAGCACACATTGATTACAAGTTCCGCTATGACTATAACGTCTGGCGGGACTATTACTATCCGCTGTTCTGGTCCAATGTAAAAGAAAAGACGTGGACAACAGAAGCAGGAATGATATGGTCTGATAACTATGCACTCCGGCATAACTGGTCATACATGAAGACCAGGACGTGGAAAGAAACCTTGATTAAAGATGTTGACTAAGATGTTGACTAATAGGAGGATCAGAAATGGCTACAAGAACAACTTACCTCAATTTGATTAAGCCGGACTACTCCGATGCTGCAGATATCGCAGACATTAACGCGAACATGGATACTCTGGATGACAAAATCAAAGGGATTGATAGCGCCGCTATTGATGATACGCTGGTGCCTACTTCTGACAGTGGAACAATTAGAAATCAGCTGTCTCAGCTGGCAAACCGAATTAAAGCGGCTACCGGAGCCGGTGGCTGGAAAGATGATCCATCTACAACGCTGGCTTCCCTTGCCACATTGGTGTCTAACCTTGCAAGTGGCAGTGATGTAACATGGGATGGTAAGAAATTTACAAATACAAAATTGGGTATCAGTGGATTGATGGATACAAATGGTTATGTCAGTTTCGGCAAAAATTTCGGCGGCTTAATTATACAGTGGAGAACCGTTGGAGGAAGTCAAACAGGCGCTGAAAAGACGGAAACATTTCCGCTGGCTTTCCGCACACCAATATCACTCGTATGCGGTAATAGTGATAAACAAGGAACAAGCGTCGATAATGCATATGCTTATATTAAAGACAATGCCCATTTTGTTTGGGCAACCAGGGGTGCCAATGGTAATATTGGCAGCTATTTTAAAACAACTGTTTGGGCATTAGGGATATCTTGAAATAGCAATTGCCATTGAGTTGTCGACAGTGGGGAATACAAACAAATGCAACCCTGTCCGGTACGCCTATCATCTTACCCATAACCGCCAAGATATTACGTGGCGTAGTCAGTGATGGCGGTAATTACAACAACTCTTGCGGCTTTGACGCGAATACAGGCAAGCTTTATGCATCCGGGACTGTCGTAGCCTTTATCGTTCTTTGCAGATAGACAGTGGGGAAATGCTTATGAAAACAGAAATAATGGCATAGTTCTGCCTATTACTTCAAATATTTTGTCAATTATTGTTTCTCATAATTCAACCAAGTATACACAAGCTTTGGCAGTTGACATAGATAACTTGAAAATCCTGTCATCAGCAACAGACGATGCTGCTGCATACTATGTTGCTATTTGCCGATAGCGACAAATCTGTAGTCTCCAAAAGTTGTGTTGGAAACGGAAAATCCAATTCGTGCCCATCGTAAGTCATTGCCATCTGAGCCGTCATTCGGGTACCAAGCCGCATGAACAGAGGGTATGGCAACGTCGCTCCAATTGCTATTAACGTCGAAAGGGACCACCGCTAATACCTTAGTCGGAAAAACAATCGGATATTCAAAGCTAACCGAATAACCGCTGCTTGTTACTTCAATGTTATTTCCCCACTGTATAAAGGATGTAGTGAAGCATAGATGACAACATTTACTCTGGGATCCTTGGCGATTTTTAAAAGACAAGAAATGTAGCTAGAACGTCCAAATGAGCGCTTTTCGATAATATCCGAATCACTGAAAAGCGTTGATTCGGGCGTTTTAGCTAGAAGCATTAGTAACAGAGATAATGTTGAGCAATTCCAGCAGTTTCAAGCTTTGCGTTGGTGATAACTAGAAACGTAATAGTAACAAATTACTTTAGCAATTCTATGCATTTCCGAAGCTGCCTGATGCCTTTATGCGTGTACCCTCGCTCAGTCACATCTCCACCAGCATGCCCAAGTATGCGGCGCTTAGCTGTCTCGTTTGCTCCAGCATTATCAAGCTGTATTTGATTTCAGAATAAGGCATGCCGTGGAGCACTGAGCAATGCCGGAAGGCGTTTCTATATCCACATATCGCGCTGGTTGATGGATCTGTATCAGCTATATGCCGCGATAGCCAACGATGGTATAACTCTTCGAAGGTAAGACGATGGTCAGCAAGGGAGGTATTATGATGGAGTTTGTTGTAGTCAGCTGCGAAAATTTCCGCTTCTATCTGCGTCGCAAAGTATTCAACAGGGCGCTGCCTCCCGGCATCGCTTACTACAAAAACAAACGGCCGCCTCCGATTGCCTGACAGCCGTTTGATGCTTCCGTTCGTAAATAAATTAGGAGGTAAAAAATGAAGGACTATTTAATCAAGTTTAATGCCGATGGCCGGCGTGGCACCACATATGCGGACGGCGTGCATTACAATGTCAACCCGGACGGCTCCGTAACTGACGGGACAGTCAAGGTTAAAGACTTGCTCGAAGCCGGCTATATTTTTGTTGACGCCGACGATTACTCGAATCTCTTGGGCAACAACCCTGAAAGGCAGGAATATTGCCGAAAAGAAGATGGCTCCTTTGTGACTTACGTCCCTCCAGAACCAACCGATGAAGAAAAGGCTGCCGTGGAAAAGGCGGCGTTGAAGGCTGAATATGAAAGCGGGAAAAAAGAACTGCTCGGCTCCCTCCAATCAGCTACGCTCGCAGGAAATACGGATGCGGTCGCCAGCATCCAAGCAGAATTTAAGGATTTTTCTGCGGCATATAAAGCCGCGGTCGAGGAGGTGAAATGATATGGCATTTTTTAAGCTAAAAAAGCGTTGTCAATATTGTGGTGCGGTCCTGGACAAAGATGGAAATTGTAATAATCAAGACTGCATCGCTTATAAAAGAAAAGAAGAAAAACCTGAAGAGGATAAGAAAGAAGAGTGATGCTTATGGAATTGACCTCCATTGTGGTTGCAGTGGCACCATCTTTACTGTCGGGAGTGATCTTGTGGAAGCTGAAGGAGAGGGCAGAGCTCGATAAGGTCAAAGAAGAAGAGCAAGAAGCTAAACACCAGGCCCTCGTATTGGGCGTTAACTCTTTATTGCGAGAAAGACTAATTGATGCTAGTGATTTCTACCGCGCAGCAGGGTGGATTCCTCAGCATAAAGCCGATGTACTGACCGCCATGTACCAGGCTTATCACGGGCTCGGCGGGAATGGGCTTGTTACGGCAGCGTACAAAGAACTGCTAAAACTGCCTCATTCTAAACCTGGGGAGTGATAGCGTTGTTCGAGTTCGAGAAGATTGATATTGAAAATATCTTAGTAATTGTCGCCCTGTCAGTATCTCTGGTCCTTGCTATCCTTAATGACATGGATAACCTAGCAATGAGCATTGGATCAGGATTGCTTGGGTATATTGGCGGTACGATTAAAGGAGGGAATAATAATGGGAAGATTAACGACCATTGAAGAGTTGAAAACACTTGCAGATGCGGCAAGGAATGAACTTTTTACGCAAGCAAGGGAAATGGGGCGAGACCCCAAAATTTACCTCCATTGGACAGCCGGAAAATATGAGACAGATTTTCCGGAATACCACATCTGCATCACAGGTGAGGGGAAAATCGTCCTTATGGATGACCTGACGGAAACCCTGCCTCACACCTGGCGGCGGAATAGCGGTGCTATCGGAATTGCACTTGATTGTGCCTACGGAGCGAACAGTAATAATCTTGGGCAGTACCCACCGACGGCAGCCCAGATTGAGGCCATGGCACAGACCATTGCAGCCATTGCGGACGGCCTCTGGCTCACCATCGACAAGGCGCACGTCATGACCCATGGGGAGGCCGCAGATAATGAGGATGAGCTCAGCCCACATGAGGCATACGGACCCCGCACCACCTGTGAGCGGTGGGACCTGGAGTACCTGGGGACAGATGAAAGTCCGGCCTTTAATCCTTGGGCGACCGACGGCAGCCGTGGTGGCGACATTCTGCGCGGCAAAGCCAACTGGTATAGGTCTAAATGGAAGGAGGAAAAACAATGAGTAAATGGGTTGAAATCAGAGATGCGGTTGTGGATGCTCTGCAGCTGGATGATGTGACCGAACAGGTCAAGGAGGACTTAACGAAAAATATGTTAGATAGCGGACTGCCGGCATTAGAAGATGTCGCCGACACTTTTGTTGCGAAAATCCAGCTCCAGGCTACTGAAGAAAAAGGTTGGAACAAAGTGCGGGACCAGGTTGTCTTGCCACTCCTCATCAAAGGGGCGCTTTACGGCATTCGTCTGGCGCTTCAAAAGTCCACACAAAAATCATAAAAAGAAACCCCGTAAAGTCAGTTCTTTTCTGACTCTACGGGGCTATTTTTTTATTACGAATAAATCGAAAACGATTGACTGGTTCAATCGAATGTGCTATAATATAACCATCAAGAGGAAAGGAGGGAAATCCGTTGAGCAAAGAGGATTGGGAGTGGGCAATAAGTACCCTGCTTCAGATTTTCTTCTTCTGGTACAGCAATCGGAAAAAGAAAAGGCCTCGTAAACGTCCTCACCGGCAAAGGAAGAGACGTTAACAAGGCTGGCGGGTTGGGGCGTAAGCCCCACCTGCTCCCATTCTATCATAGAAAGGAGCAAATGTCATGAAGAAATTACTGAGCGCACTCCCATGGATATGCGCAGTGTGCGTGTTAGATTGGGATTGGCAAATGGTTAAGGCAGCTATAACAGGAGGTGTAATTGTTTTATGGTTTCTTACGATTGGAAAGCAATTCTGGCGAAAGTCATGAGCGTGACGGAGGCAGCGGAGTTGTGGGACATTAAACCAGTAACCGTGCGACAAGCGTGTACTGGATACAGTCGGGCGAAAGCTCGTTTCCACGATGATGAAGCTCGTAAATCGGGGAGCACATGGCTAGTGACAAAAAAAGGGATGGAACGGGTTTTTGGATCGTTGAATGGTAAAGTAGATCATGCTGCGCGCGGAACTATTAAAGAGCAGTAATCAGCATGGACGATAAGTTTCTTATATCGACTCTTACCGTCCACCAATTTGGAAGATTCCCCAACTCGTGTTACGGGTTGGGGGTTTGTTTTTTATAGGAGGAAAGATGCTGAAAAAGGTTCCCTTTTTACTGATGCTAAGCGCTTCCTTGATTGCTTTTTCAGCGCCTCTTCCTTGCGTCAGAGCAAAGGAGGCCCCTAAAAGCGTGCCCCTTGAGGCGCCTTTTTCCTACGAAGGCGCGCTGTGGCGTCTTGACGCAGAAAATGCACCTGGACTTCCGCGCAATTATAGGACCTGTGATGATGCTTATCGGGCAATCCCTCCTCGCTACGCAAAGGAAGCTTCTTCCCGTATTCCCAGCTGCAAAGGACTGTCTGAGCTCCATATCTCAGGATCCAGCCAGTACTCTGAAAAAGGACTCGATGCAATCCTTGCAGATCTTCGAAATAGAACCCAAGGACCTATTGTCCTTGTTGACCTGCGACAGGAGAGCCATGGCTTTGTGAATGGAATGCCCGTAAGCTGGTATGGGAAACGGAATTGGGCCAACAGGGGAAAGGGACACTTTGCTGTACTTGCTGATGAAGCGCAGCGTATCCACGCCCTTCAGGGACAGGACGTGACCCTTGTGCGTCTCAAAACGGATAAAAGGTCTGCTTCAACCATGACCGTGGAGGCGGGTCAGGTGCTTACGGAAGCGGAACTTGCTGCTCAAAAAGGAGTGATGTATGTCCGCTTTACAGCAACAGACCATCTGTGGCCTGATGCAGGGGAAATTGAGCGGTTCCGCCGTTTCGTAAAGACTTTGCCTAAGGACGCCTGGCTTCATTTTCACTGCGTTGCCGGTGAGGGACGAACAACGGCCTTCATGACCATGTATGATATGCTGAAAAATCCCGATGTCCCCTATGAGGATATTGTCCTGCGCCAGCTGCGGATTGGCGGCGTCTATACGCCTTTTCTCGGAAAGGGCCTTTCAACGTGGAAAAAGCCCTATTACAGGGCAAAGAAGAGGGGGCTTGAAGCGTTTTATCGAAAGCTTCATAAGACGCAGGTAACCGATTGAGATATTTCATAATCCAGAGGGGAGGGACGCTGGACTGCATGAACCGCGTACTCCCCTAGGAAGGGTTTCCTTTTACGCAGGAAACCCTTTTTTGTCGCTCTATGGACGCCCTTACCCTATGATATAATCGTGGTGAAAGATTATTTTATCAATTGTTTGCTGAATTTTTCGACGAAACAGGACTTTCCTGAAAAAAGGAGGAACCAGAATCATGACACCGGACGAAAAAGCGCGCTATTATGGGCGCATGGAAAAAAACTTTCCCCAGTTTCTAAAGGCTATGGAGCGGCTTGTGGCGGTCCCGAGCTATCTTAAGGAAGACGATGACTATCCCCATGTGCCGGCCATCAAGAAGGTTCTTGATGAAACCATGGCCCTTATGAAGGACCTGGGGTATCGTACGTATGCCGATCCAGACGGTTACTATGGATGGGCGGAAATTGGTGAAGGCGATACCCTGATCGGTGTTTTAGGGCATCTTGACGTGGTCCCGCCAGGGCTCATCGATGATTGGAAGAGTGATCCCTTTACAGTGAACTACCGCGACGGTAAGGCCTATGGCCGCGGCGTTCAGGATGATAAAGGCCCAACCTTGACTGCTGTCTATGCCGTTAAAGCTCTTCTTGACGAAGGATTTACCCCCAATTACCGTCTGCGCTTTATTTTTGGCACCGATGAAGAAAACCTCTGGCGCGGCATCAAGGTCTATATGGAAAAAGAGGAAAAACCGGATTTTGGTTTTACGCCTGATTCCATTTTCCCCCTTATCCATGCTGAAAAAGGGGTCCTTGAATATACACTCCATGCGCCGAACGAAAGTGGTCTCACCTTTAAGGCCGGTGATGCCTATAACGTCGTTCCCAGCTATGTCAAGGCTCCTAAATCGCAGGCCCTCATAGAGGCCCTGAAGAATCTTCATTATGAATACCGCGATGAAGGGGAGACCGTGGGCATTCTTGGTAAAGGGATGCATGCCCAGTTTGCTGAAAAGGGTGTCAATGCCATCCATCGCTATCTGCTTGCCCTTGAGGCCATGGGATACCCGACGAAGGCGGCCCGTTTTGTGAAGGACAATCTGGAGGGGCATCTTTTTGCAGAACCTATTTTTGGTGATGTCAAGGATGACGCATCCGGTGAGCTCAAATTCAACCTCGGTAAGATTGAACTTACGGAAAAAGAAGAAATCCTGTCCATCGATATGCGCATTCCCGTGACCTATCCAAAGGAAAAGGCGGTTGAAGCCATTACGCAAAAAGCGGCTGAATACGGCTTTACCTATCATGAATTTGACTGGTTGAAACCGGTCTATCTGCCCCTTGATTCGCCTATCATCAAAAAGCTCATGGATAGCTATGTTGAAGCGACGGGTGATACGGAGCATAAACCCCTTTCCAGCGGCGGCGCCACCTATGCCCGTGCCATGGATAACTGTGTGGCCTACGGCATCATCCTTCCCGGCGTTGAAAAAAGTGAACACATGCCAAATGAAAATATGGTTGTTGATGATTATAAAACGGCGATGAAAATCTACATCCACACTTTTGTGAATTTCAACCGCTGATGCCTCCTCTTGCTTCCTGTTTCCGTACAAATAGAAAGAAGGGTCCTTATGTCAGACGTACAAGCAAAGAAAAAGAAACAAATGCTGAGCTCTTATTCCATTGTATTTTTAGTCCTGATCGTTGTCGCTATCCTGACTTGGTTTGTCCCTCAATCCGTTGTCGTTAAAAATAACGGGACAAAGGAAATCATTTACAACGCCATTATGGTCGAAGGCAAAGTCGTGACCGGACAGGGCCTGCAGCCCATGGGCCTGTGGGACATCCTCATGGCGCCGATCCGGGGCTTTGTCAAGGCCGCTCCTGTTGGCTTTGCCATCCTTATGGCCGGAAGCTTCCTGCACCTCATGAACCATGTCGGAGCCATGAATTCGGCCATTGGCTGGCTCCTCAAACGGTTTACGGGAAAGGCCCTGATCATCGTTCTCATGTTTGTTTCTGCCTTATTTGGCGCGGTCTATGGACTGTGGGAAGAAATCCCGGCTTATTCCATGGTCGTCGTTCCCCTTTTTGTACTTGCCGGGTATGACGTCATTACTGGGATCGGTGTCCTTTTTGTCGGGGCTACGGCGGGCAATATGGCAAGTATTGTCAACCCCTTTTCCTTGGGGGCTGCCGTAGGGGCCATTGGAACCGATGGACTGTCCATGGGCAGCGGCATGCTGCTGCGTATTGTCATTTTCTTCGTCCTTTATGTTGTGGGGCTCGTCTATATGCTCCACTATGCCGACACGGTCAAAAGGGATCCAACAAGATCCATCGTCCACGGTCTTGATATCAAGACCCTTGTTGATGAAGATCACAAAATGGAAGAATTTACGAGCCGCAAAGCTTGGTCCATCACCCTGCTGGTGGTCATTATCCTGGCCCTTGTCTGCGGGTACATGCCTTGGGACGCCATCAAGTTTGCTGACGGCAGCACCATGAAGGACGTGGTGAATCTGCCTTTCCGCAGCTTGGCCAAGGTCCCTATCCTGGGTGAACTGTTTGGCGCGGGTCATTATACGGAATTTGGCGATTGGTACTTTGATGAATTTGCCTTTGTCTTCCTTGTTGGTGCCTTGCTCTTGGGGCCCATCAACAAGATTCCTGAACCGGAATTTGTTCGCGAATTTGTTGCCGGTGCCCGTGAAATGCTGGGCGTTGTTCTCGTCCTCACCGTGGCAAACGGGATTTCTGTCATCATGGGCAGCAAAACGGCCGGTATGAGCGTAACGTTCGTGTACTGGATCCAGAATGCCCTTCAAGGTGTTCCCGGCTGGGCTTTTGCCATTGCAGCCGCCCTTGCTTATGTGGGCATTGGGTTCTTTATGCAGTCGACAAGCGGTGTTGCCGGCATTACTATGCCGATTCTTGGTGCCGTAGCCTATGCGCTTTTCCAAAGTGCTCCCATTGGTTCCATTGGTGGCCAGGTCATGCTGATTGCTGCTTTTACGATTGGGCTTAACTTTACGAGTGCAATCTATCCCAGTGCGACCAATATGGGGACCCTTGAAATCTATCAGATTCCCTATGATCGGTATCTGTCCTTTATGCTGAAAATTGATATGGTTATGCTTATTGTCGGTATCGCGATTGTGTCCGTGGCACCGATGCTGGGAATCTTGTAAGTCATTTTTTGGCGCTGCGGAAGCTGCGCCGCAATTAGGTGAAGGTGAGCCCCTTGCTCTTTGGGAAAAGTGGGGCTCATTTTTTATGAAACGAAAGAGGGAAATTTTTGCGATTTTCCCATCAATTATGGCCCATCACTTTTATTCTTGTGACAGATAGGGTATACTTTTATCTATCGCATATTTTTAGAGAGAAAAGAAAATCGAGGGGGACTTTCTCATGAACATCGTTATGGAACTTGCGCTGATTTTCGGCGTTTGTCTCGTTGGGGTCATAGTGGCATCCATCATGCCCTTTGCCGTCCCATACAGCGTCATCAGTCTGCTCATCCTGATGACCTTGCTGTATCAAAAGGCCATCAAGCCCTATCAGATTGAAAAAGCAAGCCGCTTTTTCATCGAAAATATGGGCATCTTTTTTGTACCGGCCGTCGTGGGCACGATGGAATACGTGGAGACGCTGAAAAACTATCTGCTGCCCTTTTTGGTCATTACGCTTGTGACAACGCCGCTGATTTATTTTGTGACGGGGTGGACTGTTCAGCTGATGCTGCGCCATAGGGAAAAGAAGGGAGTTCGTCATGCTTGAAAACGTGACAGCCACGCCTTTTCTTGGCCTTTTCCTCATCCTTGTCTGTTGGATCATTGGTGTCAAACTGCAGAAAAAGACAGGGTGGCTCGTCTGCAATCCTGTGCTGACGTCTTCCTGTATGATTGTCCTCATTCTCATGGCAACCGGCATTCCTTTGGACCATTTTCGTACCGGTGGCTCGCTTATTTCCATGCTCCTAGGTCCTGCCACAGCTGTGCTTGCTCTTACGATCTATCGGCAGAAAGCTATTTTGCATGAACATTTCCTGCCCATCCTCATCGGCTGCGCCTTTGGCAGTCTTGTCAGCATTGCCGCGGCCGTTGCCCTTTGCCATCTTTTTGGGACCAATTCCATTTTTTCGGCGTCCATGCTTCCTAAGAGCGTTACGACAGCCATTGCGCTGGGAATTTCCGAAAGCGGGGGCGGGATTCCCGGCATTACGGCAGCTGCTGTTGTCATTACGGGGATAGAAGGGGCCGTTCTGGCTCCCTTTCTGGCCAAACATTTCAAGATTACAGATCCCGTTGCTGAAGGCGTTGCCATCGGGGCCTGCAGCCATGCCATTGGCACGATGAAGGCCTTGGAAATTGGTAAGATCCAAGGGGCTATGAGCTCCATCTCACTTTGTGTCTGCGGGATTGTTACGACGGCGCTGGCGGTTGTGTTTATGTAAATATGGAATCGGCCCCAAAATTGGGCCGATTCTTCAAAATGACGTGCCTCCATTGCTCAACCTCTCATTTTAAGGTAGCAATGGAGGCATGTCGATTCGTACGACGTTTCGTTACTGATTGGGGAATCGCTTACGCCTGGGGGCTTCCTTTCCTACCCATGTGTCGTCACTTCCAGCGCCCAGCTTATCAAAGCGGAAGCTTTTTGCAATTTTCAGTCCATATGGGCCCATCTACTTTGTTGCTCGCGCACCCAACCTCCTAGACGTACCGGCCTCTGGCCGCAAAGAAACTCACGCGTCGCCGATTTATTTTTGGTGGCGCCGCTTCGGAGAACCTTCGCGCAACAGCTCCCGCGTCGCTGCGCTAGCGGATTGCTGGCGTTTCAGGTCTGTCGTCGTCGGTGGAAGCGGGGACTCCTCGTATCTGAACCCATCTGAACCGAATTTGCAAAAAGCAAATGGAAGAAAATACCGGAAGGGAAAAGATTATAAGGCAAATAACACGGAGGCAAAGATTGTAAGGAAAAAACATAAAAGAAGCCCAAAACCGGACGTAGAGGCAGGTTCGGTTTTGGGCTCTAACTTTTATTTGATTTTGTGAGAGACTGGTTTCTTTGAAATCGGGGGGCCGAAACCAGAAATTTTCCATAAGCATTGATCAACATAATTTCCCGGCTTTGGTGATGGATGAGAAGCTATGCGCCATATCCTTGCAAGCGGCAGTGAGGACCATTTGCCCGGGTCCCAAGCCCTCTTTGAAGCGAAAGCGGAAGGGCGCAGGGACATGTTTCCAGGCGAATCATTTCGGCCCCGTTCCCCCATGAGGGGCCGGTTCGGGTCCGTGCCTTTGAGGCTCTTCCCTCCCATTTTTGCCTGACAGCTCCCGTCCTCATCCAATCAGCTCAATCCTTGGGCTGACTTATTTTTTCCCCCAATCTCCAAACTTGCAATATAACGCTCCAAAGCATTGATGTAGCTTGTGCCAAGGCGGCTCAGATGAATCTTTTTGTGGGTAATATAGCCAATATGGATGGTATCTTCCTCATCTAGGGGAACGGCAATGATGGATTCACCATTGAGGCGTTTATCAATGACGCCGCTGCAGACGGTATAGCCATCAAGACCAATCAGCAGGTTAAAGAGCGTAGCCCGGTCAGTGACGCGGATATTCTTTTTTCGTACGACGGTACTGAAAATCTCTTCCGAAAAATAAAAGGAGTTATGGTCCCCTTGAACGTAGGAAAGGTAGGGATATGGTTCCAGTTCTTCCATGGAGACCTTATCTCGATCATGGAGGGGATGGGTATTGGAAATGAAGATGTGGGGGGATGTCGAAAAGAGCTCATGGAAGACGAGGTCGTGGGTCTTGAAGAGCTTTTCCAGGACGGAACGGTTGAAGTCGTTCATATAGAGGATGCCGATTTCACTTTTCATATCCGCCACATCACGGATGATTTCATAGGTCTGTGTTTCCTGAAGACTAAAATCGTAGGTGTCGCGGCCGTATTCCTTGATGAGGTCGACAAAGGCATTGACCGCAAAGGAGTAGTGCTGGGTCGAAACACGAAATTCCTGCTTGCCGCCGGCTTGGGTCTTATAGTGGGATTCAAGGAGTGCGGCTTGTTCCAGGACCTGACGGGCATAGCCTAAAAAGATTTCTCCATCATGGGAGAGAAGGACCCCTTTGTTGGTCCGTTCAAAGATCTTGATGCCCATTTCATTTTCCAGTTCCTGTACGGTTTTCGTAAGGCTTGGCTGGGAGATGAAGAGGGCCTTGGCAGCGCCGCTCAAGGTACCTGCTTCGGCAATGGCGACGATATAGCGCAGCTGCTGGAGGGTCATGACATCTTACTCCTTTCTGGTGCTGCCATTGGGAAGGAGTTTGACAACGACAGTGACTGGAGTCCCCAAGGTTTTGCGGATCCATTTCATCAGGGCGTTTAGCTGCTTCATTTCAATGAGGGGATCCTTGCGGGCAATGAGAGTGAGCTGGGCCGCTTCATCTAGGTCGCGGGCCTCCACATCGAGGATATCCCCCATGTGGGGATGATCCAGGCTTTCGGCGATGGCCACAATAACTGCTGCCCGCGTCAGGTCTTCAATATCCTTATCCGTGATCAGTTTCCGGTAAGGTTTGTTGCGCAGGTAGGAGCGGTTTACCCCGTGGTGCCATGCGGCAATGATGGAGGCAAAGACGATGTCCATATGGCTCATGCCAAAAAGTCGGGCATTTTCAATGATGTAGCCGCTGTGCCGTGTGTGGTTGTAGTAATTGATGGTAATCCCTGTATCGTGAAGCAGGGCCGCTGTTTCCACAAGATCCCGCCAGCGTTTTTCCGGCAGCTTGTGAAAGCGCTTCCAGCCATCAAAGATTCGCAGGGCAAAGCGGGCCACAAGACGGGCATGTTCCTCATCTGGCACATATTGATGAATCATGTCGTTGCGGCTCGTTTCAAGGATGTTAGGCGTAATGAGGGGCATGTTTTCGTGCTGGTGCCGGTATTCGCAAAAGAGGCCTTCCCGGAGCCCACAGCCGGAGATGATGAGTTTTTTAGAATTGCATTTGTCTGCCAGGGCCTTGATGATGGAGCTGCCAGCGACGATGACGTCTGCCCGGTCGCTTGAAAGGCCGGGAATGCGCCGGCGCATCCCCGGCGGTGTCGAGAGGAGCCCTTTGTACCAAATCGCAAAATCGGCTATATCAAATTGGAAGTTATGCAGCTTGGCCGTAAAGTACTTGATCCGCTTTTCTTCCACTTTCCCAATGGAACGGGCCGTACCACCTACGCCGACAAGGGGCAGTCCGCAGCCAGTTAGCCAAGGCGTTTTTTTCATCTGTTCGGCAATGAGCTTCTGCATGGTCTTCATGTCTTCGCGGCCGCGCATAGAGCCCTGCCGGCTTTGCTTTGTCAGGTTGACGCAGCCAATGGGCAGACTGACGGAATCAATGAGCTTCCGCTTTCGGACGAGGATGACTTCTGTCGAACCGCCTCCTAGGTCAAAAATCACAGCATCTTCTACATTGATGGTATTGACGACGCCAACGTAACTCATAAAGGCTTCCGTCTTGCCCGAAATGATATCCAGATCGACACCGGTTTTTTCCTTGACGGCCCGTGTCAGTTTCATGCCGTTTTTTGCGTTCCTGATGGCGGCTGTGGCTACCGCAACCATATCTGTTACGTGGAAGAAACGGCACATGGAAGCAAAGCCCCGGATGCAGTCGATGGTGCTCGTGAAGGCCTCTTCCGTCAGATATCCCTGGGGATCGGTCTTAAGCGCCAGACGCAAAGGATCTTTCTGGTTATAGACGAGGTGGCTCCCTTTTTGGCTTGAGATTTCCATGATGACAAGCCGTGCCGAGTTGGAACCCACGTCTATGATTCCGATTCGTTTCATATTGTTTCTCCTATGGAAGTTTATTTTTCTTTTCCTCTATACTAGCAGTACCCTGTAAAGAATCGGTAAATTATTCGATGAAGGGAAGAAAACGTGCTACAATGAAAAGAAAATGATAGATTACTGTTAGTATAACACGATTTCCAGGCGGTGTGACAGGTTTTCCGCCGATACCCATAAGATTGAGACGGGAGGCATACTATGGCAAAGAAAAAACAGCTGGCTGCCATCATCCATTTAGGCTCGGAGCGGGTCACGATGCAGCTTATTGAGTACACTGACCTTTATGCTGTGACCATCCTTGATGAAGCCAGTCAGACTGTTCGTCTGGGCGAAGAGACCTTCAAGACGGGGCGTATCTCAACCGAGACGATGCGGGCTCTTATTGATATTTTGAAGGGCTTCCGCCGTCTCATGAAGGATTACGGGATCAAGGACTATGTCCTTGAAGCAACGACCGCTGTGCGGGAAGCCCGGAATCGAACGTTCTTTTTGGATCAGGTCCTTGTGAAAACGGGCTTTGTCATGGACGTGATCAACCTGCCCCAGGAAATCTTTCGAAAGATTGCGTCCCTCAGCTACCATTTGGAATCCCATAAGAAAAAGGTGGAACATAAAGGCGGACACCTTCTTGTGGATCTATCGAGCGGAGCCATGGGCTTTACCTATGTGCGCAGGGGAGAGATGGAATATCAGCAGAACCTGCATGTGGGGCTGATCCGTATGAAGGAATACTTCACGCGCAATGAACAGTCCAGCATCCATTTTGGGGAGGCCCTGCGGGAGTATATTCGGGCCAATCTTTTTCCTGTCATGCAGGAACTGGAAAATAAGCCCGTCGAGAGCATGTTCATCAGCGGCGTTGAATCAAGCTATTTGCCGCGGATCTTGAAAAAAAAGCCGGACAAAAAGGGCCTTATCAAGGTTGGGGCAGGGGACCTTGAGGAAATCCTCCTGCGCCTTAGAAGTCTTTCCCCCCGCCAGCTGACAAAGGTCTATGCCCTATCTGAGGAAGAAGCAGATTTGGTCCTTCCGGCGGCAACCCTTTATGAGGAACTGATCCGGGCGGCTGGATCGCCTTTTGTCTATATCGTGACCAATCGTTTCATTGACGGGATCCGGGCCCTTTATATTGCCCGCCAGAAAGATCCAGCCTTTATGGCGTATATGCAGAGCATCCAGATGAGCCAAATCCGAGGTGTGGCCCGCCGTTTTGGAACCAATCTTGTCCATGTGGGCCTTGTAGCAGATCTTTGTGAAGCTATCTTCAAAACGGTCGCCAAAAGCGAGGGCCTCGACGGGGCTGACCTCCATCTGCTCCGCGCTGCCGCCCTGCTCCATGGTGTGGGTAAGTTCTTTTCCCTGCGTGCGGGGAAGCTATACAATTATGAGCTGATCCAAGCAACGGACTTTTTGGGATTTGGGCCCGACGCGCAGCAGACCATTGCGTCCGTATCCTATCTCTTTTCCCTGCCGTCGCCTGACGCCCTGTCGCCAGAAGCCTACGACCGGGAGATTTCTGCAACTCCCGCGGTGGCTAAACTGGCAGCCATCCTGCGTCTTGCCGATGCCCTTGATGTCAGCCGCAAGCAAAAGATCACAGGCTGCCGGACCGTAATGAAGGAAAATCAATTCCGCGTCATTGTCACAAGTCGCGAGGATCTTTCCCTCGAGCGCTGGACCTTTGAAAAACAGAGCGGATTTTTTGAAGAAGTTTTTGGCCTTACGCCAATCCTGGAACAAGTGGAAAGGTGAGTGGAACCCTTATGGATCTCAAGAAGCCAGAATATTATATCAATCGGGAACTGAGCTGGCTAAAATTTAACCTCCGCGTCCTGCGTGAAGCTGGCGTCAGGACCCTGCCTCTTTTGGAACGTCTTCGTTTTGTGGCCATTTCTGCTTCAAACCTTGATGAGTTTTTCATGGTCCGTGTAGCCGGTCTTGTGGGCCGCGAGGAATCAGGAATCGAACGCCCCGACATTGCCGGACTTTCCACGCGGGAGCAGCTTACGGCTATTGCGGCAGCTGCCCATAGTGAAATGAAACTCAAGTACCGCTATTTCTTTGCCCTTGTAAAGGAACTGGAAAAGTATGCCATTTCCTTTTCCCGGGTGGAGGATCTTTCGGGAAAGGCGCGGGAAAGCCTTGAACGGTACTACAAGGAAATGGTCTTTCCGGTGCTCACGCCCATGGCCATTGATGCGTCACGGCCCTTTCCTTTTCTTGCCAATAAGTCCCTTAATATCGCCCTTGAACTGCGGGATGCCAAGGACATCCGTAAGATCGCCTTTATTCAGGTGCCGAGCGTCTTGCCCCGTGTCATCCCTGTGAAGGGGGCGGGGGATGAAAAATCCTTCGTTTTCTTGGAAGACCTCATCATGGCACACTGCGGGGAGCTCTTCAAAGGATTGAGCGTCCTTGATGCGGTACCTTTCCGCATTACTCGTGACTCGGATCTTGAGGTTGATGAAGATGAAACCCACGACCTCATGAAGGAAATCGAACGGTCTTTAAAGAAACGCAAAAGAGGGAGTGCCGTTCGGCTTGAAATCAATCCGGAAAAGGGTTCCTTCCTACAGGACTTCCTTAAGCAAGAACTTGACCTTGTGGACGAAGAGATCTACGAAGTGCGGGGCCCGCTGGACCTTACCTTCCTTTTTGGCTTCATCAGCCAAAAGGGGATGGAGTCCCTATGCTTCAAGCCCTATACGCCCCAAGTACCAGCTGAACTGACGCCCGACCTTTCCCTTTTTGACCAGATCCGGGACCATGATATTTTGCTCCATCACCCTTATGAAAGTTTTGATCCTGTCGTCAATCTCATCCGGGATGCCGCCGAAGATCCCAAGGTCCTTGCCATCAAGCAGACTTTGTACCGTGTCAGCGGGAATTCACCCATTGTCGCGGCCCTTGCCAAAGCGGCGGAAAACGGCAAGCAGGTGACGGCCCTGGTGGAACTGAAAGCCCGCTTTGATGAAGAAAACAATATTGTCTGGGCGCGCCGTCTGGAACGCGCCGGCTGTCACGTCATCTATGGCCTTGTAGGGCTGAAGACCCATTCCAAGATCACTCTCATTGTGCGTAAGGAAGAAACCGGCATCAAACGGTATGTCCATTTGGGGACGGGAAACTACAACGATAAGACGGCCAAGCTCTATACGGACTTTGGCCTTCTCACGGCAAACGATGAATTTGGGCAGGATGCCTCTGCCTTTTTCAATGTCCTTTCCGGTTATTCCGAGCCGCCCACCTTCCACAAGCTCATCATGGCTCCCTTGGGCCTGAGGGAACGGATGACCGAACTGATCGATCGGGAAATTGCTCATGCCAAGGCGGGAAAGGAAGCCTATCTCATTGCCAAGATGAATTCCCTGATCGATCAGCCCATGATCGAAAAATACTATGAGGCCTCCCAAGCTGGCGTCAAAGTCGATCTGATTGTCCGCGGGATCTGTGGCCTTCGTCCGGGAATCAAGGGGCTGTCGGAAAATATTACGGTCCGTTCTATCATTGGCCGTTTTCTTGAACATCACCGGGCCTATTATTTTTGGAATGACGGTCAGGAAGAACTCTATCTTTCCAGTGCAGACATGATGCACCGCAATCTCAGCGAGCGTGTGGAACTCATGTTCCCTGTTGAGCGCCATGCCCACATTGAACGGATCAAGGCCTTTCTTGATCTGTGTCTCAAGGATAATGTCGGGGCCCATATGGAGCTTTCAAACGGCAATTACCGCCGCGTCTACGCTCATGGCCGGGAAAAGGTCAGTGTCCAGGAACGCATGATGGCCTGGTCCATGGCCCATGCACCCAAAAAGAAATTGCCCCTTTCCCAGCGCCTGAAACCGGTTTATCATAAGGAATCCTGACGATTTCTGCCGTCCTGTCCCGCGTCTTTTTTCTTGAGACATCGGGACAGGATTTTTTTTGTACGTCTCCCAGAAACTTCCCGTGCATCGAGTCCATCCTTTATGATATAATGGGGCTATCACTTGAAAAGAGGATGGTTTAACAGTATGGCAATAAAAAGTGTCACTTTGAATTATAACGGCCATTATGGCGCGCTTGACTATAACGAAGAAACCAAGGAACTTACGGTCACCATCAAAGGCGAGACCCAGATCGAGCAGAAAGTCATGGACTTTCTTGCGGCACCGCATAAGATGGAAGTCCCTATTGACGCCTGTACTTATCATTTCGAAGAGCGGACCTTCCTTGCCAGAGACAGTTGGAAGGACTGCCAGCAGGTATTGACCCGTCTTTGGGTCAATACGGGCGTTTTGGTGGAGTGGAGCATGCCGCCCCACATGGTGGAAGACCTGTAAGGGATTCCGAACGGAGGGCCCGTCCTGGATAAAGACGCGGCCTTTTTTCCATTTCTTTCCCCCAGAATAGCGGTGGAAAAGGCAGCTAGGCCATTCCGTCTTTCCAATCATAGGTTATACACAAGGTTATCCACAGGGACTGTGGATAACCTTCGATTTGGTGAATAACTTTCTTCACTGGGCTGGAAAAGCCCATGAATGGGGACCTTTTATTGTGGATAACTTGACTGTCTCCGCGTGCGAAAGTGCCGCCTGCCTTTGGCACGAACGCTGAATAAAAGCGAAAGAAGGCGGCTTGCGTGCGGGTTTTTAAAGCATTCAATCTTTGGAGACTCATCTTTCCAGCAGGCAAAGAAGCTGCTGCCTGCGACCAACCCAAATGCAGCTGGCGTGATCAATCGATGAAGGAACACTTCCCGCCGTAAGGAAGGGAAAAGGAACCACTTTTGGTATGAAAGGGGCATACATACAAATGGCTGACCGATTTTATGAACTGCACGTCGCAGGTGTAACAAGAAAACTTCCGATTCTCAATGTCAATGACAAACTGGCCATTGCGGGCTTTGTCATCCTAGGCGATGTGGAGCTTGTGGAAAAGGCCGCTGCAGCACTTGTCAAACGCGTGCCGCCGGAAACGGAAATCATGGTGACCGCTGAAACCAAGGGCATTCCTTTGGTTCACGAAATGGCGCGCCTCATGGGGATGCCGCGTTATGCCATTGCCCGAAAGTCCGTCAAGGCTTACATGGAAAATCCAATTATTGTTGAAGACCGCTCCATTACAACCAAGGGAAAACAGATACTCGTTCTTCAAGATGAGGATATTGCCCTTGTTCGCGGCAGGAAGGTCCTCCTTGTGGATGATGTCATCAGCACAGGCGGCTCCATCAAGGCCTTGGAAGAACTTATCGAAAAAGCGGGCGGCACAGTGATTGGGCGCATGGCCATCCTCGCCGAAGGGGACGCCATGAACCGCAAGGACATCGTGACTCTCGAGAACCTGCCGCTTTTTGACGCTCAAGTCTAACTTCCATTGTTGACTAGGGCCAATTTGAGGGGAATTGATTTCACATCACAGCAGAAAAGGAGACAAAAAACATGACCACTGCAACAGAACGCTTCCTGAAGTACATCGCTGTCAACACAACCTCCGTAGATGATGCCAAGGTGTATCCATCCAGTCCGAACCAAAAAGTCCTAGGAGCCCAGATCGCGGAAGAAATGAAAGCCATGGGTCTTACGGATGTAATCCAAGATGAATATGGCTATGTCATGGGGACCATCCCCGCGACCCGTGATAAGGGTCCGACCATTGGCCTCATCAGCCATCTTGATACGAGCAATGCTGTAAGTGGCGGTCCAATCCATCCTGCCTTTGTAGATTATCAGGGGGGCGATATCGTCCTTAACAAGGAACAGGATATTGTCATGACGCCAAGCGCTTTTCCCTGTCTCAATGAAGTCAAGGGAAAACGGCTCATTGTGACAGATGGAACGACACTTTTGGGGGCTGATGATAAAGCCGGTGTGGCTGAAATCATGACCCTTGCGGAGCGTCTGCTTCGTCCGGATGCTCCTAAACACGGAAAGATCCGCATTGGTTTTACGCCGGATGAGGAAGTCGGGGAAGGTACGAAGTTCTTCGATCTTGAAAAATTTGGTGCCCAGATTGCTTATACTGTTGACGGCGGAGCCTTGGGTGAACTGGAATATGAAAACTTCAACGCGGCTACGGCAACTATCACCATCAAGGGCGTGAGCGTCCATACGGGAAGTGCCAAGAATCAAATGATCAATGCGGCCGCTGTGGGTTGTGAGTTCCAGTCCTTGCTGCCGGAAAAAGAGCAGCCTGTTTATACTGAAGGGTATGAAGGGTTTTACCATCTGTCTTCCATCGAAGGCAGCTGCGAGCACTGCGAAATGAAGTACCTTCTGCGCGAGCATGACGCTGAAAAATTTGCTGCCCAGAAAAGGAAAGTGGAAGAAATTGGCAGGAAGCTGAACGAAAAATGGGGAAGCGGTGTCGTGACGGTCTCCATCCGTGACTCCTATGCCAATATGCGTCCCATCATCGAAAATCATATGGAACTTGTCGATGAAGCTCGTCATGCTTTTGAAGCCTGCGGGGTAAAACCCATCGTGCAGCCTATCCGCGGCGGTACGGACGGGGCGCGTCTCAGCCATAAAGGACTGCCTTGTCCGAACCTTTCGACTGGCGGCTATCTTTTCCACAGCCGTTATGAATTCATTCCTCAGGAATCCTTGGAAACCATGGTGGATGTGCTGGAAAAATTGATAGTAGGACTCAGTAAGTAAGTTTTTTACTCGGCGCACAAATCGCGCCGATTCGATGCAGATACATACGTGCCCTCCTTGCTTGAGAAAAGATTCTTTTGAGAGCAAGGAAGGCATGACGATTCGTAAGAAGTCACGTACCATAATCTCATTTCTAAGACGCCCGAAAAAAATGCCGTCGTCGGGCGGGCCGCTCCTAGGAATTTTTTCGGATTGCAGAGGAAACCTTTTTCGCCTATGGCCCATATCGACCCATCTGCGTTGTCAAACGCGGCGAGCCTCTTAGCAGTACCCCGCTTCTTGTACGGCGTCGTCGGCCCGCTTCGCGTTTTTCCTAGCATCTGGGCTAATCTGGAGCCATATTCGAAAAAGGTAAATAGAAAAAAGACCGTAAGGCAAAAGACCTAACGGCGACGATTCGATGCATCCTGCATCGAACCTAAAGAAAAAGAATAAAAAAGGGGAAAGCCTCAAACCGAATCAAGACACGAATTCGGTTTGAGGCTTTTTGAACTTCTACGTAGTTTGTTTTCTTAACTCTTAGGATTTAATGCTATTGTAAGATTTAGCAACGTTTCTTCAATCCACGGGAGTACCTGCTTTTTCGCCTTAGAGCTCGATTTCTCTGAAATCGAGCCGCCCCGCCAGGGCGGGGGACCGAAACTGGAAAATTTCCATAAGCATTTATCATTAAAATTTCCCGGTTTTGGTGGTGGATGAGGAGCGGTAGCGACGTCTCATCATGAGCGGTAGCGAAGCAGAGTCGCCCGGAGTTTCGAAGGACGCTTTTGGAGCGAAGCAGAAGTCCGAGGAACATGTTTGAGGGCGAATTAAGTTCCGCCCCCTCCCGAAGGGCGGTTTGGGGCGGAGCGGTACGGTCTTTTGCCTTACAATCCGCCTTCCTATCGACAAGAAACGTGACCTCGACAACATAGTTACTGCGTCTCAGCAGTCCGCGGACGCTTGGGACCTGCCCCCACTGCTTCTTCCCTCTTTTTTACTTATGCGTCCCTAAGCCCTCGAGCCCATACATGGTAAAGCGCAGGAGCTGGAGCTGCATTTCGTACCAGTCATCGTTCTTGCACCAGCCAATCTTCTTGTTGACCGCCATGGATCCGTTGATGATGCTCCCAAAGACGCTTTCTGCTGTCGTGGCGGGAACGCCCTGCTTTTGTAGAAGAAGTCAAAAATATGGGCCGCAAGACCTTCATCATTGCAGGGACGGTTACGAGCGTCTGCCTTGCTTTCCCGGCAATCAGCGCCGTCCATGATGGCTATAAGGTCTTTGCCCTGCCTGATGCATCGGGCACCTATTCCAAGATGGCCGAGGAGATCTCCCTCGCCCGTATGGTCCAAGCCGGCATTATTCCGATGGATACGTCTTCTGCCATTGCTGAGCTCCAATTTACTTGGCACCGTGAAGATTAGGAAAAATGGGCTCAATTGTGGTCCCGCGTATTCACGAACTATGGTCTCCTGCTGGAAAGCTATGCCAAGGCCGTCGAAGTTACGAGGACGGGCGAACCCATGGACAGCCTGCACGAAGACTAAAGCATCAAGCCCTGAAAATCACCGTGACGGAGGGTCTCTCTCGGAACACCATCAGTCCTTTCCTCTTTGCGGGGAAGGGACTGATTTTTTATGCCACTCTGGTGCGTCATTGCCCTGCAAAATAGGGTAACCGTTGAGGTGTCAGCCGCCTTGAGCAGGGAGCCTTTCTTGTATGGGAAAACGCCGCCTTCACTCAATTTCAGCTCCGAGCTGCGGCTGCAGCCCTTTGGCAATTCCTGTTTCCTCCCACAAAAGAAAAATAGAATCTTTCGTGGACATATTGTTACTTTTTTCTTTTTTATTGCCTATCTTTTCCCTTTGTATTACAATAGGGACATTGTAAGAGAAGGGGGCCCAGCCATGAAAATCAAGGAACTTCTAGATAGTCCCAAAGTAACCATATCATGCGAACTTTTTCCGCCCAAAAAAGGGACAGAACTGCAAAATGCCATGGATATTGTCCATGCTATTGCCATCGATGGGGTGGACTATATGAGTGTCACGTATGGCGCCGGCGGCACCGCAGTCGGCAAGAGCCTTGCGATTGCCTCTGAGGTCGAGCGGAGCGGGGTTCCGGCCTTGGCCCATCTAACTTGTATCGGTGCGAAAAAAGATGGCATCGCCCGCGTCCTTCGCGACATGAAAGCCGGCGGCATTGATAATGTCCTCGCCCTGCGCGGTGATCGTCCTCAAGGGATGGACGAGCTGCCGGAATCGGACTTCCCTCATGCTAGCGACCTCGTCCGCTTCATCAAGGAAACGGGGGATTTCTGCGTGGGCTGCGCTACCTATCCTGAGGGACATCCTGAATCGCGGACCCTTGATGAGGATTTGGAGAACATGAAACGCAAGGTAGATGCGGGCTGTGATTTTCTCGTGACACAAATGTTCTTTGATAATGAGATGTTCTACAACTTCATGTATCGGCTCCTGGCCAAAGGGGTCCGTGTCCCTGTTGTGGCCGGCGTCATGCCGATCACGAACGCAAAGCAGGTGGAACGCATCTTTACCCTCAGCGGAACACCCATTCCCAGCAAGCTGCGGGCCGTGGTGGAGCGCTTTGGTGATCATCCGGAGGCTCTGCGTCAGGCGGGGATGGCGTATACGACGGGTCAGATCATGGACCTGATTGCCAACGGATTCAACCATATCCATGTCTATACGATGAATAAACCGGAAGTCATTGGCGGCATCCGCCGTACTCTTTCGGAAGTTATCAAACTGTAAGGAGCCCAAGATGGCACAAGTAAAGATTCCCTTTGATGAAAAGGAAGCGGTTCGCTATTTTGGTGCCCAAAAAGATGATCGGGAAGCTGCGCGCCTGGTTGATGAAGCCTTTATCGCCCTTCGCAACGAAGTCCAGCCGCGTGCCGTGAAACGGCGTCTTTCCTGCCGCGTCACGCCCCCTTGTGACGGCGGGATGGGCCGCGTGGAACTTGAGGGCGGCACGGTCTTTGAAAGCAGCCAGCTTGCCAACCACCTTTTGGGCTGTCCGGAAGTGATTCTTTTTGGGGCCACCTTGGGCAGCCGCTTTGATATCGGCATCCGACGCCTCAGTCTGCAGCGGATTGCCTATGGAGCCGCGGCCCAAGCCGTTGGTGCGGCTCTTATTGAAAGTTACTGTGACAAGCTGGAAGAGGAATGGAAAGGGGAGTTATCTGCTGAGTTTACCTACCGGTCACGGTTTTCTCCAGGGTATGGGGATTGGCCGCTTACGGATCAGGAAAAGATTTTCCGTCTCTTGGAGCTGCCTAAGAAGATTGGCCTTACGTTGACGGCAGGAGGCTTAATGGCGCCTATTAAGTCCGTAACGGCTGTGATTGGCATCAATCATGGCCTTCAAAATGAAACCAGAAAGGAGCCGGATGCTCGTCATAGCTCGTGCAATGCCTGCATGGCCTTGAACTGTCCTTTCCGGAAAGAGGAACCTTGACGATGGAGATTCGAGAACGGTTAGAAAAGGAACGCTTGTTTTTTGATGGCGGCATGGGAACCATGCTTCAAAGCGCGGGGCTTATGCCGGGTGAGCTGCCAGAACTGTGGAACCTGAGCCATGCTGATGTGATCCAAGGCGTCCACGAAGCCTATATCAGGGCAGGGGCCCAAATCATCAAGACCAATACATTTGGCTGCAATGGCCTCAAATTTGGAAAGGCCCATGGCACGCCAGCGGTTTCGACTCTTGTTACGGCAGCGGTAAAACTTGCCCAAAAGGCCTTCCAGGCTTGTGGCGAGAGAGGATGTGTGGCCCTTGACCTAGGACCGACGGGAAAGCTTCTCCAGCCGTATGGAGACCTTCCGTTTGAAGAGGCCGTGTCCCTTTACGCGGAAGCGGTCGAAGCAGGGAAAAAAGCCGGTGCTGACCTTGTCCTGATTGAGACCATGAGTGATACCTATGAGGCCAAAGCGGCAATTCTGGCCGTAAAGGAACATTCTAATCTGCCTTTTGTGGTGACCTTTACGTTCGACGAAGAAGGAAAGCTCTTAAGCGGCGCCGATGTGGAAACGGCCATGATTGTCGCTTCTTCCCTAGGGGCTTCGGCTGTTGGCTTCAACTGTGGGCTGGGGCCCAAGGAAATCAGCCGCCTTGTGCCCCGCGCCCTTGCGGCAACAGACCTGCCTCTTGTGGTCAATCCGAATGCCGGTCTTCCTGTCACGCACGATGGAGTCACACAGTTTGAGGTGGGACCTGAGGAATTTGCCGCAACCATGTTGGAATTTGCTTCCCAGACAGCCCTTTTGGGCGGCTGCTGTGGGACAACGCCCCAGCACATCGAAGCCCTTGTAGAAAGCTGCGCCGAGCTGCCGCCTCCGGAAAAACGGACCGGGGCCCCAGAATGCATTACCGGCTATGGTGCGCCTGTTTGTTTTGACCGCATGCCTGTCATCATTGGCGAGCGCATCAATCCGACGGGGAAAAAACGGCTCAAAGAGGCCCTTAAGGCCGGGGACATGGATTATGTGTGCCAGCTTGCCTTGGAACAGATCGATAAAGGGGCCCAGGTCCTTGACGTCAACGTTGGCGTACCCGGTATTGATGAACCGGCTCTTCTTGAAAAGGCGATGAGGACACTCCAGTCCATTACGCCCCTGCCGCTTCAGATTGATACGAGTGATCTCAAAGCCATGGAACAGGCCCTGCGCCTTTATAACGGACGGCCTCTCCTTAATTCTGTAAATGGCAAGACAAGTTCCCTTTCGTCGGTCCTGCCCTTAGCAAAGAAGTATGGCGCAATGCTGGTTGGACTTTGTCTTGATGATGACGGGATTGCGGAATCGCTGGAAGGCCGGCTCAAAAGTGCACGCCGCGTCATTGACGGAGCCAAAAAGGCGGGCCTTTCTGAAAAGGCACTGCTTCTTGATCCCCTTGCCATGACCATCAGCACGGGGGGACAAAATGCCCAGATTGCCCTTTCCATCATCGCGGCTCTCAAAAAGGCAGGACTTAAGACGGTTATGGGGGTCTCGAATATTTCCTTTGGCCTTCCTCATCGGGACGCTGTCAACAGTGCCTTTTTTGCCTCGGCTATGCAGCTGGGCCTTTCGGCAGGCATCATCAATCCTAATTCAGCACCGATGATGGAAACCTATCTTGCCTATGGCGCCTTAAGTGGGTATGACACAAGCTGCAAGGCCTATGTTTCCTATTTTGCGGATCTGCCAACAGAAAAAAGGGAACCCCATGTTCCTGCCGCAAAAGACAGCGGCGAACAAGGCCGCTATGGTCTTGACGAAGCCATTGAAAAGGGCCTCATCTCACCGGCTGAGACGGCGGTTGCAGCGCTTTTGGATGAAGGAAGGGACGCACTTTCCATCATCAATGAATATATGATTCCAGCCCTTAACCGCGTGGGCGATGCCTTTGAAAAAAAGACCCTCTTCCTGCCCCAGCTCCTCATGAGTGCCGACGCGGCCAAAGCAGGCTTTGAAATCATCAAGAAAGCAATGTTCCAAAAGGGTACGGATAGGGGGAAAGGCGACCCTGTCATTGTTGCTACGGTCAAAGGGGATATCCACGATATTGGGAAAAATATTGTCAAGGTGCTTCTTGAAAACTATGGCTATGATGTCATTGATCTTGGCAAGGATGTGCCGCCGGAGGCCATCGTGGAAAAGACCTTGGAACGGGATGTGAAGCTTGTGGGCCTTTCGGCCCTCATGACAACGACCTTGGGTTCCATGGCAGAAACGATCCGACAGCTTCGTGAGAAGGCACCGGGGTGCCGCGTCATTGTTGGCGGCGCCGTTATGACCGAAGAGTATGCGGCAGAACTGGGCGCGGATGCCTATGCGGGAAATGCCGTTGCGGCCGTAAGCTATGCCAATGCCCTTTTTCGCAAAAAGTAGAACAGAAGCAACCTGTCTTTGAAACCTTGTTTCACAATTTTTGTTGAACAGAGAAATTTTCATTTTCTTCACAATTTCATTGTGCTAGAATGAAAAATATACAAAAACATATAGAAAGAAGATGAACTCCTATGACAGCAAAACCGTTAATTGGGATTTCCGGCAGCCATATGATTGATGGCGGCGGGCAATTCCCCGGTTATCATCGAAGCTATGTGAACCATGATTATGTCCGTTCTGTTACGGAGGCGGGCGGTATCCCCCTCATCATTCCCTTCAATGAAGAGGATGATGTCGTGGAAGCCCTTATGGACCGCGTCGATGGGCTCCTTTTGTCGGGCGGACACGATGTGTATCCCCTCCTTTATGGGGAAGAACCTTGTCGGCAGATTGGCGCGGTGTGGCCGGAACGAGATCATTTCGACATGCTGCTTTTGAAGCGGGCGGAAGCACGGAAAATTCCTGTTGTCGGGATTTGCCGCGGTCTGCAGATCATCAATGTGGCGCACGGCGGGACGCTTTATCAGGACCTTTCCAAAGATCCCCAGTCCTTTGTGAAGCATTCCCAGAACCAGGACCCGGCGACGGCAACGCATACCATTGAAATCGATCCTCAAAGCCGGCTGGCTTCTCTTCTCGGCCGTACGGAATGGGTTACGAACAGCCATCATCACCAGACCGTTCACGAAGTGGGCCAAGGACTCCTTGTTACAGCCCGCGCCAAGGATGGCACCGTGGAATCCCTGCAAGGGACGGGAGAAAGCTATCTTATGGCCTATCAGTTCCATCCGGAAATGATGTCCATTCACAGTAAGCTTGCACGGAACCTATTTGTGGACTTTATCAAGGAAGCGGAGGTGCGTCATGGGAACCGATAAAAAAGATAAATTTGGCCTTTGGAGCATTGTCCTTCTCGGTATCAACAGCATCATCGGGACGGGAATCTTTCTCCTGCCAAACCGGGCCTATGCCCTGATGGGACCGTCAAGCCTCCTGATCCTTCTTTTTGATGCGTTCCTTGCTGGCTGCCTTGCCCTTTGCTTTGCGGAAGTCGCCGGTTTCTTTTCCCGGAATGGGGGCCCGTACCTTTATGCCAAGGCCGCTTTTGGGGATTTTGTCGGTTATGAGGTGGGCGTGCTGAAGCTCGTTGTGACCATCATTGCCTGGGCGGCTATGGCCGTTGGCTTTGCGACGGCACTGGGCGCTGCCTTTCCATTTTTTGCCGGCGACACCATGAAGAATCTCATTGCTGCCGTGCTCATTGGCGGGCTCACCATCATGAATATTGCAGGGGTCAAGATTTCAAAGATCCTCAATAACCTCATGACCATATCCAAATTGGTTCCTTTATGCGTCTTTATTGCTGTGGGCCTGTTTTTTGTCAATGGCAGCAATTTCACGCCTTTTGTTCCGACCCATATGGCTGACGGGGCCTTTGCCAATGCCGCCATTACCATGTTTTTTGCGTACACGGGATTTGAAGCCATTGCAGTTGCCGCCGAAGATTTCAAGGATCCTAAAAAGGATTTGCCTCGGGGTATCATCCTGACCATGATCATTGTCACCATCATCTATATGCTCGTCGTGGGGATTTCCATCGGTATCCTGGGACCGGATCTGGCTGTGGACAAAGCCCCTATCCAGACCGCCTTTGGCCGCGCCGTTGGGCCCGTCGGCGCTTACTTCATCCTGCTTGGAACACTCTTTAGCATGGGCGGCATCAACCTTGCCGAATCCTTTATTGCGCCTCGGGCATGCACGTCCCTTGCTGAAGACGGCATGCTGCCGGCTTTCCTCAATCGGCGCACGAGCTGGGGAACGCCGTGGGCTTCAAGCGTCGTCGTTGCCATTCTCAGCATCCTTCTTGCTTGGAGCGGCAGCTTTACGACCCTTGCTGCCATCAGTGCCGTAAGCCGGTTTACCCAGTACCTGCCGACGGTCCTTTCAGTCATTGTCTTCCGCCGCAAGTGGAAGGACCGGGAACGGACCTATAAGATCCCTGGCGGCATCTTTGTTCCAGTCGTTGCCTTTTTAACGAGTCTCTGGATGCTCTCCAATGCCAAACCGATGCAGCTTGTCTGGGGCCTTGGCGGAATCCTTGTCATCGCACCCTACTATCTTGTCTATAAAAAGAAAAAAGCCGAGGGCCTCGTCAAAGATCACGACGAAGAAGCCTGATGTACGGGAGACTGCGGAAAAATGAGTAATTCATTTTTCCGCAGTCTCTTTTGTTCATTTTCCTGATTCGAAAAAAAGTCAGATGGCACTGGGGGCTGGACGTGACGACACATGGTTAGGAAAGGAAGCGCCCAGGCGTAAGCTATCCCCAAACGTGGGACGGTCCACTGTACGATAGCCCATGAGCCCATTGATTCCTCCATTTTTTTTAATGATAGAACGGGCTTACCTTTCCCTTGAATTCGCCCAATTTCCAAGGCCAACATTTGACAGGCCGCCCTCTTTCCATATACAATAACGTCACTTGATGGAAGATAGGAGAACCGTTGTGACCATTGATGCAATCTTACAGAAAGAAACCTTGACCCATAGTGACCTTGTGACCCTTCTGGGGACAACGGACGCGGGACAGCGAAAGAAACTTTATGATGCGGCTTATGCCGTAAAACTCAAATATATTGGTAATGTTGACCATTACCGGGGCCTCTTGGAATTTTCCAATCGCTGTATCAAGAATTGCAAATACTGCGGCATCCGCCGGGATAATGAAGAGGTGGAACGCTTTGACACGCCTTATGAAGATCTTCTTGCCATGGCCCAATGGGCTTATGATGAGCGTTACGGATCGCTGACCCTGCAGAGTGGGGAGCGTCAGGACGAGGAATTCATTGCCTACGTGGAACGTCTGATCCTGGATATCAAAAAAATTGGCGGCGGTGCCTTGGGCCTTACGCTTTGTGTTGGGGAGCAGACGGAAGAAACCTACCGACGCTGGTTTGAAGCGGGGGCCCATCGCTACCTTCTGCGCATTGAAACGAGCAATCCTGCCTTATATCGGACCCTTCACCCCCAAGATGGGCACCATAAGTGGGAAGTGCGTCGTGACTGCCTAAAGACGCTCAAAAAGATTGGCTACCAGGTAGGAACCGGAGACATGATGGGGCTGCCGGGGCAGACCTTGGATGACCTGGCCTGCGATATCGAATTTTTCCGCCATATGGATATCGATATGATCGGTATGGGTCCTTATGTCGTTCACCACAATACACCGATTGGGAAACATGTCCTTGCAGCCGGCGGTGACAGCAAAGAAGCACAGAACCAGCGCTTTATCCTGGGTCTTAATATGATTGCCGTGACGCGTCTTTACCTTAAGAACGTCAATATCGCCGCTACTACGGCGCTTCAGGCCCTGAATCCCTTGGGACGGGAACTGGGGCTTTTGGCAGGAGCCAATATCCTCATGCCGCTTGTAACGCTGCCGAAGTTCCGCCCTCAGTATCTGCTTTACGACAACAAACCCTGCGTTGAGGATTCCCCGGATCAGTGTAAGCACTGCCTTGCCGGTCGGGTGGCCTCTATTGGGGATAAAGTCGGATTTGGCGAGTGGGGCGATTCACCGCATTACTTTGCCGAAAAGACACAATAATAAAAAAGGAAGGGACGGGACCCAAAAGGGGACCGTCTTTTTGCTATGCTTTAAAGTTATAGGAAATGGTATAAAAAGCCTATTTTACAAATAAAAAGCATTGCGTTAGAATGGATTCCATCATCACCGTAAGGGGGAATCATCATGGCTGTACAGAATCCCGTTCATTTTGATATTGTAGGCAGTTTCCTGCGTCCGGAACGCCTCAAAAAGGCACGTGAGGCGTTCCGCTCCGGCGCCCTCGGTCAGGCTGGCCTGCGCCGCGTGGAAGATGAGGAAATACGCAAACTCATCAGCAAGGAAAAGGCTCTTGGCCTGCGCACCCTGACGGATGGGGAGTTTCGCCGCGAATATTGGCACCTTGATTTTATGTGGGGCCTTGGCGGAATCAAGCGGGAAACCCTTTCCCATGGCTATTTCTTCGAAGGGGAGGAAACAGGCCGGGATACAGCAGTCCTTACGGGAAAGCTTTCTGGGGACCATCATCCCATCGTCGATGATTTCCGCTTTACCCAACAGTTTGCCTATCAAAATACAGTGGTAAAGGAAACTCTCCCTGCTCCGGCGCATTTGCTTGATGAGCTTTACCGGGAGGAAAACGCCGCGGTCACAAAAGCAATCTATCCTGACGAGGACGCGCTCATCGATGATATTGTCGCCGCTTATCGAACCGTGATCCGTGACCTTTATGATGCTGGCTGCCGCTGCCTGCAGCTGGATGATTGTACGTGGGCCATGCTCTGTGACACGAAGTACTGGACCCAGCGCCAGGGCGGGACTGAAAATCTTAAGGTCATTGCTGAACGTCATCTTACCATCAATAACCGAGTCCTGGAGGACCAGCCCTTTGACCTTGTCATCTCGACCCATGTGTGCCGCGGTAACTACCATTCGACTTGGGCGGCCCGAGGCGGATATCTGCCCATTGCGCCCCTTCTTTTTGCTCGCGAAAAGGTTCATACCCTCTATCTTGAATTTGATGACGAGCGTTCCGGTGGGTTCGCTCCATTGCGTTATGTATCACCAGATAAGACGGTCGTCCTGGGCCTTGTGACGACCAAACGTCCTGACCTTGAAGATCCGGAACGTATCCGGGAACGCATCAAGGAAGCGGCCCAGTATGTTCCGCTTTCCCGGCTCAGCTTAAGCCCCCAATGCGGTTTTGCGTCGACGGAAATCGGAAACAAGCTGACGGAAGAGGATCAGTGGAAGAAGATTGCCCTTGTGCGCGACATTGCCCAGACGGTTTGGGGATAATAAAAAAGGCGAAGGAACCGGATGGGTTCTTTCGCCTTTTTGCTATATGATTAGAAGCAAACTTTATTGGGGTTCAGGATAAGGTCTGGATCAAAGACCAGCTTGATGCCCTGCATAAGGGCAATGGGAAGGGGACCCAGGTTTTCCGCAAGGTAAGCCCGTTTGCCGAGACCAATCCCGTGTTCTCCGGAAATCTGGCCGCCCAATTCGGACGCTTTGGCGTAGAGGGCGTGCATGAAACGTTCTGTTTCTTCCTTGAAGGGCAGGATGTCTTCACGGGCGCCTTTTTTGCAGGCATAGACGTGGATATTGCCATCGCCGGCATGGCCGAACATACGGATGTCAAAGGAAAAGCCTTCCGCAATTTCCCGGATGTAGAGGGTAAAGTCCGGAATCTTTGAAACGGGGACGACCACATCACATTCATCAATGAGGTTATAGATTGATTCAATCCCTTCAAGGAAACTGGAGCGGGCTGCCCAGGTCTTTTCAAGATACATTGGAACATCGGCAACAAGGACGTCAAGAGCGCCTTTTTCCAGGAGCATTTCGGCCGCTTGTTCTACGAGACGGTCCAATTCATCGTTGTGATCGGCATCAAGGGTGATGAGAAGATAGGCGCCGACTTCGGTTCCTTCCACCACTTTCGGAAAAACGCTTGTCCCCATGTAGGCTTCCGTGGTTTCAAGCATTTCCTTTTCAAAGAACTCCAGGGCCTGGGGTTTCAGGTTCGAGTGCTTGATTTCAGGAACTGAGCCAATGGCGTCAGCAAGGTTTTCGAAGGGGACGATAAGGGAACAGTGGCAGGCTGGGGGCGCAATGAGTTTCAGTGTCAGTTCCGTAATGATGCCCAGTGTTCCTTCTGAACCAATCATCAGGTGGAGCAGGCTATATCCCGATGAGGATTTGGATACAGGCGCGCCTACGTGCATGATTTCCCCGCTTGGCAGGACAACGGTCATGGCTTCTACGTAGTCCCGCGTCGTTCCGTACTTGACGGCCCGCATCCCGCCGGCGTTGGTTGATACGTTGCCGCCCAAGGTGGCAAACTTCTCACCTGGATCGGGCGGATAGAAAAAGCCCCGGGATTCAGCGTCCTTGGCAAGGTCTGCCAAAAGAACCCCTGCTTCGACGCGGACATTCATGTTTTCCTCGTCGTAACCAAGGATCTTGTTCATGCGAATGGTGCACAAAACGACGCCCCCTTGGACCGGGGTGCATCCCCCTACGAGGCCCGTTCCCGCGCCGCGGACCGTGACGGGGATATGATGGCGGGCACAGACTTTCATGATGGCTGAAACTTCTTCCGTTGACGTGACGTCAATGGTTACTTCCGGCATGGCAAGGCCGTAGATGGGCATATCATCATGTGTGTAGTCAGGATTGATTTCTTCACCGACGATGACACGGTGACCAGAAATGGCCTTCAGTTCATCGAGGATGTCAGGCGTAATGGCTTCATACTGGGTCATAATAGGTACCTTCCTTTTCTTTGGGGAGGAGACTGTCCTCCGGACTCACGTGACTCTAAGTATAGGCGTCTTGGAACTTTCTGTAAAGGGAAAATACAGAATTTTTTAAAAAAACAGACGCCCCCTTGCAGAAAGAAAAATATGGCCGTGCCCGTGCTTTTCTGTGAGGCCTATAGTATAATGAGAAAATAAGTGTTCATAATAGATCAATCATCAAGAATTTGACTTTTTCTTCTACATCGCAGAGGAGGTTTTATTGATATGAATTGCAGGAAACATACCTTTGTTACCATGGTCCTTGCAGGACTTTTGGGAATGCCCGCCCTTTGGGGGGAAGCAGCCTCTCCTAAAGGAAAAGCACCTCTTCCGGAAGCCGCCCGTACAGCGGCTGAGGGGTGGAGCCAAAAGGAAGCCGCCAAAAAGGGAACCGCACCTGTAGAGGGAAAGACCAATCAAAAAAATCTGTCAGCTCCCATCAGCAATGTGCCTGTCAAGCCTCCTTTCAAGAAGGCGGTCCGTGAAGTGGAACTCAAGCTTCAGCGCGGCCAGCTCATCAGCGAAGCCATTGGAGATGTCGACGGCGATGGGAAGGAAGAGGTTGTGGATCTTTTAGGCAATCCCGTTGTTGAAAAATCCTCTTTTATGGGGGACCTTTATATTGTTGTCAAGGAAGTCGGGAAAAAGGATGTGAAATATTTCATCCGGCCCCAAAACCTAGGCGGTTATGATCCCTATCTCATGCTGGCTGATGTGACCGGCAGCGGCGCACCCAATGTCATCGTAGCGGCTCCTACGGGCGGCACGAGCGGTATGGTGGATTTCCGTATCCTTGATTTTACCGGGAAGAAACCGGATGAAATCTTTACCGCTGCCGATAACCGGGGTGTCCAGATTGTAGGAACCTATCTTGACGGTTATCGGGCCCGCCTCCAGTTCCCTAATCTGCCCGGGAAGATGCAGGAAGTCGTCGTCGATCTTTCCCGCAATGAAGATGCCTACCACACACTGAACGTCTTTGATGAAACGGGCCGTGTCCTTCCTTCCGGTCAGCGGCCTTACGCTCAGGGCATCAGTGAACTCATTCCCATGGATACGGATGGCGATGGGGTGGATGCCCTCATTACGACGCAGAAGGTCATTGGTGCTGTTCAGGCCGCGCCCATTGGCTATGTGAGGACCTTGTGGGCTTATCGGGCCGGTACGTGGCAGGTCCAAGATGTTTCCTTCAGGACCGAGCTCTATACGAAACCGGCTTATCAGACAAGTGACCGCGTCAAGGGCAAATCAGGATATGAAATCATCCCTCTGCCTCTTGATACCCCTGTGGGCAATCTCTATTATCCTCATTTCCAAAAGTTCGATGCAAAACTTGCTTGGAAAATGAACCATGCTATGGAAATGTTCTATCGCAGCAAGATCCGCGATGCCAGCTTTGGAAGTAGGCTCCATCTTTCCTATGATGTGAAGTACGCAGGGAAAAACTATGCCAGTATCCTCGTCATGGGTCTTTACTCCGACCATGAGATGAATGAACCCATCATCCAAGGTTTCAATTTTGATTTGCGGACCGGGGAAGCGGTGGAACTTAAGGATCTTGTCCGGCCTGCGGGCAAGTTCTGGACCATGGTTCGCAATGAAGCCCAAGCGTCCGGGGTTTCCCTCACGGAAAAAGACGTGAAAGGATTCTACTATGATGGTGCCGTGTTGGGACTGTTTTATGGCGACAACAGGGAATTTGATCTGGAAGAAGACAAGGTATTGCCTTTCATGATCAAGAATCGTCTTGAAGAAGAATTTTTGACTAGCCAGTCAAAAGAAGAAAAAGAAAGAAATGCCGAGAAAAAAGAAGAACGGAAAGTAAAAACAACAGAATCCGAGATTTGAAGGGACCCTCTTCATAGGGTATAATGTATAGGAATTTTTGTCGATTCAGTTTACTTTCCCTTGCTGGAAGTGCCTCTTTAGGGGCACTTCCTTCAGCAAGGAAGGATTTTAGGAGGAGTTTCAATGCTAGGAAAAAAGAAAGCCATGGCTCTAGGGCTGGCACTTCTCGTTGCCTTGGGAGCTGCCGGCTGCAGCAAGAAAACAGCCGCTCCTGGTGGCGCTGTCAAGGTCAAGGTCATGCAGGCCATCAAGCGTGATACACCGCTGACCTATGAGTACACCGGTTTTGTTGAAGCAAAGGATCAGGTTTCCATTAAGTCAAAAGTCACAGGAACCATTATCAAGAAGTATGTCAATGGCGGCGATTATGTTGAAGCCGGACAGCTTCTTTACGAAATCGATCCTCGGGCCTATGAAGCCAATGTGCTCAATGCTCAGGCCAATCTAGCCAATGCCCAGGCTTCCCTTGCCAATGCCCAGCGTGATGCAGCCCGTTACCAGAGCCTTTACGAAGAAGGAGCTGTTTCCAAACAGACAGCAGACCAGTACAATACGGCGCTTGAACAGGCTCAGGCCAGCGTCAATGCGTACCAGGCCCTTGTGACAAGTTCCCAGGTAAACGTCAGCGATACAAAAATCGTAGCTCCCTTTGCAGGGAAAATCGATACGAATACACTGGCTGAAGGGGAATTTGTAACGGCCAACTCCACCGTCCTTACGACCCTTTCCAACAGCGATCCCATGCGGGTGCGTTTTTCCGTTTCCGAAAGTGATTACCTTGATATGTTGAAGGGCAATACGGACAACGGCAATCAGCTGCGTGACATTACGCTGACCCTCGCCGATGGATCTACTTATGCCTATAAGGGATATGTCGATCAGGTCGACCGTTCCGTCAGTGATTCAACGGGTACCTTGACTTTGAAGGCACTCTTCCAGAATCCGGATCATCTGCTCCTTCCTGGTATGTTTGCCAATGTTTCCGTTGTGGGTTCGACGGAACCTGGAGCCATCCTTGTTCCTCAGCGGGCTGTTACGGATCTGCTCTATAAGCATTATGTCTATGTCGTCAATGCTGACAACAGCGTTTCTATGAAGGAAGTCCAACTTGGCGCCCGCATTGGCCGTTTGTGGCTCGTCAAGAGCGGTCTTGACGGTACGGAAACTGTTGTGGTTGAAGGCGTACAGAAACTAAATAAGGACAGTAAGGTTGATCCCGTAACCATGACGGAAGATGAACTCGACACGTCGAGTGATTCTTCCAGCGCTGGGAGCGCAAGCTGACAAGGAGGTCTAGGAAGTGGCAAAATTCTTTATTGAACATCCTGTTTTTGCCTGCGTTATCTCCATCATCATCGCCCTTGTCGGTTCCATTTCCGCCGTCAGTCTCCCTGTTGCCCAGTATCCGCAGATTTCCAACCCCCGTATTTCCGTATCAACGAACTACGTTGGTGCCAACGCTGAGGTTGTAGAGCAGACGGTTGCCCAGGCAATTGAAAAAGAAGTCAACGGCGTTGACAACATGGTCGACATGCGTTCCACCAGTGATAACGATGGGAACTACACCCTTGATATCAAGTTCGATCTCGGTACGGATGATGACATGGATATGGTCAAGGTCCAGAACCGCGTGGCCCAGGCCAATGCGTCCTTGCCGAGCGAAGTAACAAGCTATGGCGTAACGACCAGTAAGCAGGCAGAAGAGACCATCATGTATTTCTCCCTGTTGTCGCCGAATGGGACTTATGATGAACTCTTTCTTAAAAACTATGGCACGACGCAGTTCGTCGATGCCTTGAAACGTGTGGATGGGGTTTCCGAAGTCAACGAATATGGTCCGGACCTGTCCCTGCGTGTTTGGCTCGATCCGATGAAGATGGCCCAAAATGGCCTTACGGCCGCCGATGTCAAGTCGGCCATTACCAGCCAGAACATTCAGGCACCGGTTGGTTCCATCGGGGCCCGTCCTACAGAAAACGATCAGGAATTCCAGTATTCCGCCCGTCTGCAGGGCCGACTCAAGACGGAAGAGGAATTTGGCAATATTGTTCTAAAAAACAACAATGGACAGCTGCTCCATCTGCGTGACATTGCCCGCGTCGAGTATGGCAAGCGCAGTGACGGGGTTGTTGGCCGGTTGGATGGGATTCCTGCCATGCAGTACGCCATCCAGCTGAACTCCGATGCCAACTCCTTGGAATCGGTTGCTGCCATCAAGAAAGTCCTTGAGGAAGCGGAAAAGAACTTCCCACCGGACATGAAGATTGAAATCGTTCAGGATAATACGGAATACGTTAAGGAATCCCTGAAGGAAGTCGGGGTGACCTTCATTGAAACCCTGCTCCTTGTTGTCCTTATTACCTGGATCTTCCTCCAGAGCTGGCGGGCCACGCTGATTCCGGTCCTTGCCATTCCGGTTTCCCTTTTGGGAACTTTTACTTCCTTCTATATCTTTGGCTTTACCATCAACACCTTGACGTTGTTTGCTTTGGTGCTGGCCATTGGTATCGTCGTCGATGACGCCATCGTTGTTGTCGAAGCCGTTGAATATAACGTCGATGAAATGGGCATGAGTCCAAAGGAAGCCACTTTCGCCGCTATGCGCAGCGTATCGGGCGCTATTGTGGCAACGGCTTTCGTGCTCCTTGCTGTATTCCTGCCAGTATCCTTTATGGGCGGGGCAACGGGCGTTCTGTATAAACAGTTCGCTCTTACCATCGTGGTCGCCCTGTCCCTTTCCGCTGTCGTTGCCATGAGTTTGTCACCAGCTGTCAGCGCGCTTGTCATCAAGCCGAAAAAGGACCTCAAGAAAGCTACGGGGCCGATTGGGAAACTCTTTGATGTATTTAACCGCGCCCTTGAATGGGCGACGGAAAAATATGTCGGCCTTTCGAAAAAACTGTTGAGCCATTATAAAGTAGGGCTTGCCGGCATGCTCGTTGTCTTCTGCCTGATTGGGTTCTTCTTCAAGATGATCCCGACGGCTTACGTGCCGGATGAAGACCAGTCCTTCATGCTGGTGTCGGCTTCTCTGCCAGCGGCTGCTTCTACGAACCGGTCCATGGCCTTTACGGAATCCTTCGGAGCCAAGATTGCTGAGATTCCCGGCGTCCGTCACGTCATGCAGATCATCGGTATCGATGTCCTGTCCTCGACGCGTCAGCCAAACGGGGTCCTCATCCCGGTTAAGCTCAATGACATTGGGGATCGTGAAGGCAAGAACGGTCAGTCGGTCCAGGAAATCATCAATAAGGTAGCGGCGATGGGTGCCGATGCACCGGAAGCCACGGTGCGCGCCTTCAACATGGCTGTCCTGCCGGGCATGAGCAATACGGGTAACCTCAGCCTTTACATCATGGATACGGTCGGTAAGGACACCAGCGAAATGACTCAGGATGTTAATAAGCTCCTTGGTCTCATTAACCAGCGTCCGGAAGTCGGAATGGCCTATACGACATTTTCCGATAACACGCCATCCATTGAGTTCCATCTCGACCGCGAAAAGGCAGAAAGTCTCAATATCCCTGTTTCCAACGTAACAACGGCCCTTCAGGCAAACCTCGGCGGCAGTGAAGTCAACGACTTCAACCTCTTGGGGAAAACCTGGAAAGTCGTCATCCAGGCAGATAAGAAATATCGTGCCGATACGAAACAGCTTTCCAATATCTTTGTGAAAAATACTTCAGGTGACCTGATTCCGCTGTCTGCCATCGTAACCTCGCAGGAAATTCAGGCACCGCCGGTTATTACGCGTTTCAATAACGCCCGCGGCGCTAAGATTGCCGGCAGTCCGGCAACGGGTTATTCCACCGGTGACGCCATGAGTGCCATCGATGAAGTCCTGAAACAGAATCTTCCAAGCGGCTACACCTATGAATGGGTTGACCAGAGCCGTGACGAACGAGATGCAGGGTCCTCGTCCTACATGATCTTTGCCGTGTCCCTGATTTTCGTTTACCTTTGCTTGTCCGCTCTTTATGAATCCTGGTCCCTGCCCCTTGGCATCATCTTTGGTGTGCCGACGGCGGTCATGGGCTGCGTCGGATTCCAGTATCTGCGTGGACTGTCTGCCGATATCTACATGCAGATCGGGATGATTGTGCTCATTGGTCTGTCGGCCAAGAACTCCATCCTGATCGTAGAATACGCAAAGATGCGTGTCGATAATGGCCGTGCTATCCTGCCGGCTCTGATTGATACGGTCAAGGTTCGTCTGCGCCCGATTCTTATGACGGCGTTCTCAACGGTCATTGGTGCTGTGCCCCTTGCGTGGGCCTCCGGCGCTGGATCCGGGTCCCGTATCTCCATTGGTACGGCCATCATCGGGGGGATGATGAGTTCCACGCTCCTTTCTATCTTCCTCGTACCGGTCCTCTTCCTTGTCATTGAAATGATCTTCCATCCGGATATCCCCGTGGGTTCTGTCGATGACGAATAAGTTTGTCCTGTCCCTTGCTTTCTTTGAGGAAGCAGGGGACTTTTTTTAAAAGGAAAACGTTTTTTATGATAATAAGAAAATAATTCGAGAAAAGGCTTTATTTTTATATTTTAAAGGATTATAATACCAATATTCGTAATAGTGTAAGGAGACGAACACGTGAAAAAAACAAACGTAACTATTAAACTACTCCATCAAGTTTGGGACCTTACGAAAAGCTATTGGAAAAGCGAGGAAAAAAAGAAGGCCTATGGCCTTCTTTTAGCCATCGTCGTCCTCAATCTGGGCGTTGTCTTTGTTCTTGTCCTATTGAATGAATGGAACAATTCTTTTTATACGGCGCTCCAGGATTACGCTGTGGATGAGATTTTTCACCAACTCTGGCGGTTTACCATCCTTGCTTTTAGCTATATCATCCTTGCTGTCTATGCCTATTATCTGCAGCAGACCCTCATTGTGAACTGGCGCCGCTGGCTGACAAGACGGTATGTGGAGGAGTGGCTGTCTGCCAAGACCTATTACCGGCTCGAAATGTTCGGGAAGGATATGGATAATCCCGACCAGCGCATCAGCGAAGATGTGTCACTTTTTGTGACACGGACCCTCAGTCTTGCCATTGGCCTGATGAAAGCCATCTGTACGCTCCTTTCCTTTATTGTAATTTTGTGGAACCTTTCAGGACCTTTTGCCGTTTCAATCCTAGGAAAAGAGATTTCCATCCCCGGATATATGGTTTGGGTTGCCATCTGCTATGCGGGTCTGGGAACCTTCTTGATCCATAAGGTCGGTCACCGGCTGGTGAATCTTAATTTTGTTCAGCAACGCTATGAAGCCGATTTCCGCTTCAGTATGATGCGTCTTAGGGAAAATGCTGAAAGTGTAGCTTTCTACCATGGGGAACCCCACGAAAAAAGTGTTTTTCTGGAACGGTTTCGCGTCCTTTTGGAAAATTTTTGGAAGATTGTCAAAAAGCAAAAACAGTTGGTATGGCTTAATTCGGGGTATTCCCAGATTGCCATCATCTTTCCTTTTGTGGTGGCCATCCCGCGCTATCTGAGACGGGAACTGACCTTGGGCGGCCTGATGCAGGTCGCGACTGCTTTTGGACGCGTGCAGGATTCCCTATCCTATTTTGTCGATGCCTATGCAACGCTTGCCGAATGGCAGGCGGTTGTGGACCGCTTGACGAGTTTCCGCACCCATTTGGAGGCTGCAGGGATGACAAAGACACAGAACCAGGTCACTCGCACGGTAGGGGACGAAGGAAGGTTGGTCCTGGATCAGTTTGAAGTGGACCTTCCAAGCGGCTCGCCAATCCTAAAGCCCCTGACAATGACCGTTCAAGCAGGCACCCATATCCTTATCCGTGGCACGAGCGGCAGCGGCAAGAGTACTTTCCTGAGGGCTCTTGCCGGCATCTGGCCATTTGCCAAGGGAAAGGTCACCCTTGCCCCGCAGAACCGTCTTATGTTTATCCCCCAGCGACCTTATCTGCCGCTGGGAACGCTTCGGGAAGCTATTGTTTACCCGGGCACTCGGCAGATCTCTGATGACAGGCTCCGCGCCCTCATGGAGGATTGCCGGATTGGCTATCTGGCCAACCACCTTGACGAGGAAGCCGATTGGACCCATGTCTTTTCCGTGGGCGAACAGCAGCGCCTTGCCTTTGTAAGGGCACTCATTTATGAACCAGCTTGGCTCTTCATGGATGAATCAACATCCGCCCTTGACGAGGAGACAGAAAAGGCCATGTATGAACTTCTTCTGTCCCGCCTTGCCCGGACAACGCTGATCAGTGTGGGACATCGCAGCACCCTTGTCACCTATCATACGGCAGCACTTACTTTACATAAGGAAACGAAGGAAGCGTTTCTCGAACCTCTCCCCTAAAAAGGGAGGGGGCTGCACTCATCTATCTATTTTATTGGAGGGGAAGTCATGAACATTGAACTTTTGAACAGCATCGACAGCTTTGTCTGGGGACCGCCGCTCCTGGTCCTGCTTGTAGGGACGGGGATTTTCCTCACCTTGCGGCTGGGCTTCCTGCAGGTTTCCCGCCTGCCCAAGGCCCTGCAACTCATCTTCAAGGCGGAAAACGCCGGCGAAGGTGACATTGACAGTTTCAAGGCCCTGTGTACAGCCCTTGCAGCCACCGTTGGTACGGGGAATATCGTCGGTGTCGCGACAGCTGTTAAAGCAGGCGGTCCGGGAGCCATCTTCTGGATGTGGATTGCCGCCTTCTTTGGTATGGCAACAAAATACGCGGAAGGTGTTCTTGCTGTCAAATACCGCACGGTCGACGCCAAAGGTCAGATTTCTGGCGGCCCGATGTACTACATTGAGCTGGGTCTGGGGAAAAAGTACAAACCCCTTGCCATAGCCTTCGCTTTCTTTGGAATCCTTGTTGCTTACTTTGGTATCGGGACCTTTGCCCAGGTGAATTCCATCGTTGACATTACCCAGCTCAACGCGGGGATTCCTGTTGCTGGCACAGCGGCCATCCTGACCATCGCTGTTGCTGCTGTAACCTTGGGCGGACTGCAGAGCATTGCTGCCGCTGCAAGCCGGATTGTACCGGCCATGGCCATCCTTTACATGTTGTCTACCATAGGCATCCTGGTTATGTTCCATGACCTGATTCCCATGGCCATCGGGGAAATCTTCCGTGATGCTTTTACGCCGACGGCTGCCCAAGGCGGGTTCCTCGGAGCCACTGTGCTCTTTGCCATGAGAAATGGGATTGCCCGCGGCGTCTTTTCCAATGAATCGGGTCTTGGGTCCGCACCGATCGTTGCGGCTGCCGCTAAGACGGACTGGCCGGCTGAACAGGGGCTGATTTCCATGACGGGAACCTTTATCGATACCATCATCATCTGCACCATGACAGGACTTACGATTGTCATTGGCGGGCTCTGGACTGGGGACCTTAACGGTGCGGCCCTTACCAACGCAACCTTCCTCAAGGCCTATCCGCAGATGGGTGGCTATCTCCTGATGGTCGGCTTGGTCCTGTTCGCGTTTACCACCATCTTGGGATGGAACTACTATGGTGAACGCTGCGTTGAATACCTATTTGGCGTCAAGGGCATCATGCCTTATCGCATTATTTTCATCATCCTCATTGGCCTCGGCGCTTTCTTGAAGCTGGAAGCCATCTGGATCTTGGCTGACATCGTAAATGGTCTCATGGCGATTCCAAACTTGATTGCCCTCCTGGGACTGTCCGGTGCTGTCGTGGCTGAAACAAAACGTTATTTTGCCCATCTGAAGGAAACGGCCTGATGGGGCACTAAAAAGGGGAGAAGGGAGCCTTACGAGCTTTCTTCTTCCTTTTTCTTATGAAAGGGCATCATGGCCGATAAAATTTTATTCCCTGAAATTGTTTTTATGGGAAAGTCATAGTATAATAACTTAGATATAGATATAACTAACCGATACGGAGGGGTGTAAACCATGAAACCGGAAGAAATTTCCAAAGATATTTTTGATGTGGGCATCCGCGATTGGACCTGCTCTGATTTCCACGGCTTTGCGACACCACGGGGCGTTACCTATAACTCGTTCCTTATCATGGATGAGAAAGTTTGCCTCATCGACGGCGTCAAGGCCCCTTTTGCAGAACGCCAGCTTTATAAAATCAGTGAAGTCGTCGATCCCCAGAAGGTCGATTACATTGTCGTAAACCATGTGGAACCGGACCACTCCGGCTCACTTCCGCTGCTTGCCCAGAAATGCCCGAATGCCACGTTCCTCATTACGCCTCAGGGCGCCACGGAACTAAAGGAACACTACGGCGATATCTTCAACTGCCAGATCGTGAAGAAGGGGGAAAGCATCAGCCTTGGGAAACGGAGCCTGACCTTTGTTCCCATCCCCATGGTCCACTGGCCTGATTCCATGGTGACCTACTGCCCGGAAGAAGAAATCCTCTTTTCCAGCGATGCTTTCGGTCAGCATTACTGCTGCTCCAAGCGCTTTGATGACGAGACGGAAGTCGAGAACATGTTCTATGAAGCGCAGCGCTACTATGCCAACATCCTGACCCCGTTCCGGAAACTCATCCCGAACGCGGTAAAGGCCGTGCGGGGTCTCAAGCTTCGCATGATCTGCTCCTGCCACGGCAGCATTTGGCGCAGCCATATCGAAGAGATCCTGAAGCTTTATGAAGACTGGAGCCTGGGGAAGGCCCTTGACCGCATCATCATTGTCTATGACACCATGTGGGGCGGCACGGCTGCCATGGCAACGGCCATCATGGATGGCATCCAAGCCCAGGGGATGCGTGTTAAACTGTACCGCTATACGAGCGAGCAGAAAGCCGCCATCATGAGCGATGTCCTGACGGCAAAGGCTATCCTTGTTGGTTCTCCGACGCAGAACTGCGTGATGATGCCGACCATGGGTGCTTTCATGATGTACCTCAAAGGCATGAAGCTGACGGATAAGAAGGCTGCTGCTTTTGGAACCTATGGCTGGGCCGGCGGTGCGGAAAAGGAACTGGAAGACGCGATCACGGCAAGCGGGATGGAGCTTCTGCCTGGCTATACCTGCAAGTGGCGCCCCCTGCCGGAAGAAATCAAGGCTGCTGAAAAGTTTGGCTATGAATTTGCTGAAAAGATTGCTGCGTCCAGCAAGTAATCCTTTCGGTCTGTAAGAAGTAAGAAGGAGCTGAAACCATGATGACAATGATTTCAGCTCCTTTGTTTTCCTAGGAAAAGGAGCCGTTATGTCCGATATCATTGCTGGCCGCAATGCCGTCAGGGAAGCCCTGCGCGGCACGCGGCCCATTCAAAAAGTCCTGGTCCTTGAAAGCGGCCATGGGGGAAGCTTCGAAGAAATCCTTTCCCTCTGTGCCAAGCGCCATGTGGCGGTGGAACGCGTCAATAAGGAGCGCCTGGACCGCTTAAGCCCTGACGTGCGTCATCAAGGCGTCGTGGCCGTTGGCTCTGCTGTCGCATTTCGGGATCTTGATGAGGTCCTGGAAGGGGTGGCCCAAAAGGGAAAAGTCCCTTTTTTGCTCCTTCTCGATGAACTGCAGGATCCTCAGAACATTGGTGCCCTTATCCGCTCGGCCAATGCCGCCGGTGTCGATGCTGTCATTGTTCCCCAGCGTCGCAGTGCTCCTTTGGGGGCGGTTGTGGCAAAGATTTCAGCCGGTGCCTTGGAACATGAACCCGTCGTTTCCGTGACCAATCTTGTCCGGACCATGAAAGACCTGAAAAAGCGCGGATTTTGGATTGTTGGTGCTGATATGGATGGCAAGGACCTTTATTTCGATGCCGATCTGACCGGACCTTTGGTCCTTGTTGTCGGTGCCGAGGGCAAAGGCGTAGGGCGTCTTGTGAAGGAAAACTGTGATTTTCTTGTCCGCATCCCCATGCTGGGACAGGTCCAGTCCCTGAATGCTTCCGTTGCAGGCGGCATCCTCTTATATGAAATTACAAGGCAGCGCATCATCAGTGCCCGCAAGGCGTAAGGAGGCGATGGGATGGCCAAGGAACCGGCTGCAGTGAGCCCTTCCGATGAGGTCCTTTTAAAAAGGATCCAGGAGGAAGGGGACGGGAAAGCCCAGGATATCCTGCTTGCTCGCTATAAGGAACTGGTGAAAAAAAAGACGTCCCTTTACTATATGGCTGGTGCGGAGCGGGATGATATCGTCCAGGAAGGGATGATTGGCCTATTTAAAGCCATCCGCGATTATCGCTTTGACCAAAAGGCGTCCTTTAAGGTGTTTGCCGAGCTGTGCATCAACCGACAGATCATTTCTGCCATCAAGGGGGCCAATCGGCAGAAGCACCGGCCGCTTAATTCCTACGTTTCACTCGATAAGCCTTTTTATGATGACGGCAAGGAACGGACCTTGATGGATATGCTTGGTGGCAGCCGCAGCGTTGACCCGGAAAACCTCATCGTAGACCAGGAGGCTTTCAAGGATATTGAAAAGAACGTCTTAGCCATGCTGAGCGCCATGGAGTGGGAAACCTTGTGCGCGTATCTTGACAACAAAAGTTATCAGGAGATTGCCAGCGAGATGGAACGCAGTACAAAGTCCATCGACAACGCGCTCCAGCGGGTAAAACGCAAATTGGAGAAGTTCCTTTCAACAAGGGAAAATGAACTCGACCTTGCCACGCTCAACAAGGGGCTCCTCCTCATGGCCGCCAAGGAGCACCTGCTCCACAAATAAGGAAACAGGTGGCTGAAAGAGATTGAACCATATGATACAATATGGACAGCAAAGGCAGAAAAAAGAGAATTTCCGCACCACTTTAAAGGAAAACGCTGGCATATCGGCGAAATAAGATGGCAAGAGAATGAAAAGCAATGGGTGCACCATTTTATAAGGAGGGCGATTCGCATGAGTCAATTTGATGAATTCCTGAAAGAAGTAGAAGGCCTGGCAGAAAAAGAAATCAAGGTCCTTGTTGTGACGGGCAAACCGGGCAGCGGTAAGAGCAAGGTCCTGCGTGAAGCAGCCGAAACAAAGGGGTGGGATTATATTGATACCCGTCTGCTTATTACGGAAGATTTCCTGAAGCTTCTTCCCAGTGAAAGACGCGTCAACGCGCCGGAAGTCCTGAAAAATGAACTTCTTAGCCATCATGGCGATGTGGTCATGTTGGATCGAATCCAGACCCTTTTTATCCCTGTCTTCAATATCGATCCCAAGAGCGTCCTCGATGAACTGGGGCGCGCCTTTACAGTGGTCATTGCTTGGCCGGGATATGTGAAGGATGGGCTCCTTTGCTATGATAAATTTGACGGGACCGAATCCATCCGTATCAGCGCGGCTGACTACACCCTCTGGACGGTAGAATAAGAGGGGCTCCTTATGGCAGAAAAAAGAGGAACCCTGGCAGTCCTTACGGGAGGCGGTGACTGCCCTGGCCTCAATGCCGTCATCCGTGCCGTCGTGAAGACGGCCGTGACCCATGGCAATGAGATCTATGGCATTCGCAACGGCTTCCATGGGCTTATCCAGGATGATATGAAAAAAATGTCCATGGCGGATGTATCGGGTATCCTGCCGCGCGGCGGGACGGTACTTGGTACAACAAACAGGGATAATCCTTTCCATTATGCGGCTGGTGAAGATGCAGCAGGCAATGTCATTTATGAGGACCGGCGCGATGATGTCGTAAGAAACCTCAACGCCCATGGCATCGAGTGCCTCATTGTCATTGGCGGCGATGGAAGCCTCAAGATTGGCTATGACCTGCACCGTTTCTGCGGGGTCAATGTCGTCGGCGTTCCCAAGACCATTGATAATGACCTGCCGGGGACGGAGCGAACCTTTGGTTTTGACACAGCGATGGCGATGGCTACAGAGGCATTGGACCGCCTTCATACCACGGCAGAATCCCATCACCGCGTCATGGTCCTTGAAGTCATGGGGCGCTATGCGGGGTGGATTGCCCTTCATTCCGGCCTTGCCGGCGGAGCGGATGTAATCTTGATCCCGGAAATCCCCTACCGGATCGAGTCTGTCATTGAGAAGGTCAAGGCCCGTCAGGCTCAAGGAAAGCAATTTAGTATCATTGTTGTTGCCGAAGGGTCCAAACCAGTGGGCGGTAAGATGACGGTCGCCCGTCTCGTGAAAAATAGCTTTGAACAGGTGCGCCTGGGCGGCGTGGGCAATAAACTTGCCGACGAAATCGAGGCGAAGACGGGTATCGAAGCTCGCTGTACGATCTTGGGCTATCTCCAGCGCGGCGGTTCGCCGACTGCCTTTGACCGTGTCCTGTCGACTCGTTATGGCTCGGCTGCCGTGGAAGCCTGCCTTGCCGGGGCCTATAATGTGATGGTTGCCCTGTCCAGTGGGGAGATTGTCCGCATCCCAATAGAAGAAGTAGCGGGAAAACCTCATCAGGTACCGCTTGATTCGGATCTTATCAGGGCAGGGAGGAACCTTGGGATTTCCTTTGGGGATTGACCTCAATGAAAAGAGCTGCAGTGCATGTTGGCAGCTCTTTTTTTCATGCTTGAAAGGGATGAAAAAAAGGCTGTGGAGGCCCTCATAATGTTTTGAGAAAGTTTAAAGTTTGGCTCTTTCTTTCACCGGGGGAAAGGGGTATAATGGCAACATTGCACGATAAGAATTAACTTTTTGGAGGAAAAATCATGAGCGATATGCTAAGTGCCCTGATTCTTGGGATTGTGGAAGGTCTTACGGAATTTCTCCCTGTTTCATCAACGGGGCATATGATCATTGTAGGACACATGATCGGTTTTGATGGCAATCTGGCCAAGATCTTTGATGTTGTCATCCAGTTAGGGGCCATCCTTTCTGTCCTCGTCCTTTATCGCGGACGTTTTGCCCGTTTCTTCACCAAAGAAGGTTGGCAGCTGGGAAAAGGGCTGAGTGCCTATCATGTTCTTGCAGGGTGCATCCCTACCATGGCGTTCGCTCTCCTCGTCCATTCCTTTATCAAAAAATATCTCTTTTCTCCCTTTACGGTTGCCATTGGCCTTGTTTTAGGGGCCCTCCTAATGATGGCTGCGGAGCGAAAGATCCGCGGTCATGAGGCCGAACTGGTCCAGGATGTGGACCATATTTCCTTGAAGCAGGCGCTTTATATTGGTTTCTATCAGTTCCTTTCCCTTTGGCCGGGCTTTTCGCGCAGCGGTTCTACTATTGGTGGGGCCTTGTTAGTAGGGGTCAGCCGCAAAGCCGGGGCGGATTTCACCTTTATCATGGCCCTTCCGATCATGGTGGCAGCCTGCCTCTATGAACTCCTGAAAAATCTTTCGGCCCTTTCCAGCGGCGATTTTGCCATCCTTGGCCTGGGATTTGCCGTGGCTTTTGCAGTTGCCTATTTTTCCATCCTCTGGTTCATTGGGTTCCTGAACCGGTCGACACTTAAATCCTTTGCCGTCTACCGCATTTTGCTCGCCCTCTTTACCCTTTGGTATTTCTACTGCTGAGAAAAGGTATGGATCGATTGCCGTTAAAACCAGATGGGATGCCAGTTTTAAAAGGTTTGTAAAAAAAGAAACGAATTTTTTAAAAGCGGCTTGACATTTCCTTCTTCATCCGGTATAATTCTCTACGTTACGGATTCAGAGGCTGGCATAGCTCAATAGGTAGAGCAACTGACTTGTAATCAGTAGGTTGAGGGTTCAATTCCTTTTGCCAGCTCCAATTTATTCGTAATGACAATCCGTGGAGGGATTCCCGAGTGGTTAAAGGGAGCAGACTGTAAATCTGCCGCCTCTGGCTTCGAAGGTTCGAATCCTTCTCCCTCCACCAATATCGCGGGGTGGAGCAGTTGGTAGCTCGTCGGGCTCATAACCCGAAGGTCGTTGGTTCAAGTCCAGCCCCCGCAACCATATGCTGATGTAGCTCAGTCGGTAGAGCGTATCCTTGGTAAGGATAAGGTCACCAGTCCGATTCTGGTCATCAGCTCCACTCATGGCGGCGTAGCTCAGTTGGCTAGAGCAGTCGGTTCATACCCGGCCTGTCCGCGGTTCAAATCCGTGCGCCGCTACCATAGTTTAGTCAGCCCCGTTTCTAGCGGGGCTCTTTTAAAATCTTTTCAAAAACCAAGCATAGCGTTGGGAGGTAATCAAATGGCTAAAGAGAAATTTGAAAGAACAAAACCCCATGTCAACATTGGTACCATTGGTCACGTTGACCATGGCAAGACGACCCTGACCGCTGCCA